>Ga0181397_1000632_pt1 | contig 12987 bp, 16 predicted proteins | sample 20SPOviralmetaG_FD_130126 | JGI IMG/M metagenome (GOLD analysis project Ga0181397, IMG submission 130126) | Marine viral communities from the oligotrophic San Pedro Time Series (SPOT) site, San Pedro Channel, CA, USA - 20 SPOT_SRF_2011-02-23 | ecosystem: Environmental > Aquatic > Marine > Strait...
CAGACTTCATGCTCAGGAAGTGCATCATAGAGCCCTCGCTTCTATAAATTAGGTGAGCAGTTTAGTAGTGATGCTCAGCACCTATCGTTGTATTAGACATCACCGCATATTGATGATGAATCGCAATGCCCACATGTGTAAATAGCATTACTATCCTTGACAGTCCTGTTGCTTAAACTTGGCTGTTGGAGTTTGGTGAGAGGACATCGCTTCCGTTTATTAGACGCATTGACTTATGGATGTTTTAGCAGTAACCTCTCGTAAAGCGGTGGGATTCGAACCCACAATACCAGCGTCCCGGTATTACCTTTCTTTGAAATTCGGGAGCACTTTTAAGTGATGCTCAGCACTAGGAGAGAAGACAAGCCATACTACCATAGGAGAGTAGTAATCTAACGTCTTCATATGAACCCTTATTTCATACCACGATAACTATGAGTTAAACGAAATAACAAACCAACGTCATATTTCTACAACGTTGGTATAGTATTAATGTGGAATGACTTCCATGTCGCTAATATCAACAACAGGTTGTTGTTCACGATATTGTGGTTGACTATTTGTGCGTGGTATTTCAGTACCAGAAGTAGGTGCAACATTGGAGCTATTCATTTCCATTGGTTGGTCATTTTTATCAAGCAATACAATCTTACCACCAATAGCATTTGTTTGAACCTCAGTGAAGTTCATATCTATGCCGTCTTGTTTGTATTGTCGTTGAGTTAGACGACCTTGAACCAAGACTCTTGCACCACGTGTTAACGCATTCCACAGCATTTCGCATGCAGGTGGATAGTTACCGTTTCTATCTTGATTGAAGTTCTGAACTACATTAGTCCAGTCAGCATTCTCATGCTTTTGCCCTTGAGCGTCATACCAAACGTTGTTGGTTGCGACACTAAAACGCAAGGCTTTGAAAGCAGGTTTACCTTTAGGTGTATATTCAGTAAGTTTGCTATCTTTACCCGTTTGTCCTACTAAAAGGATTTCATTAATATTTATCATTGAGATGACTCCTATATTAAGTAAACTGCTTATTAGTTTGCCTGAACGTACAGCAGTGTAATACGAACAGTATCATCAAGAATTCACGCAGTGAATTCCAAAAGTTATTGATTACTGTATCTTCTACGACAACAATGTGCCTAGAGATGTGTGACCTACTGAGGTTTGTTAGTAATCATTAAGGTTTCATGCAATGAAACCAAGTGTGTAATATATATGTCATTGAGTGAAACATAAGTGTGTTGCATGAGTCAATTAGTACTACAATAACAACCAACCTACACCCTTTTCATATACCCTCATGGATTTTCGGGGGGGTGTCGAAAATACATCGGGTAGATGTATATATATATAACTCATATGCGGTGGATTTAACCGATTTTTAGGGGGCAATTCTCGGGTGTCCCCTTATAGGGGAAAGTAAAAAACTTTTTTCTATTCCTGACTTAGCTATAGTAATCACCAATAGCTGCTAAGTTGGTTGCAGGGCATTACCCATGATGACAAGCATGGTTGGTTGACGGATACTATAGATGTCCCTGCTAAAGTAAAGTCAAGTTTTGCATCACTCGTTAGATACATCTTGGCTGAGAGGCTTGCTACCTCATGGACACATCATAGACACATCATAGTATCTTTAAGTAATCATATAAACACATACAGATTGTTGAGAATCTAAATGCCCACTAGCGTATTCCGTTGAATGCCCTAGATACATAAAGGGAAAGCAACGGAATCGAAAGGTTCGTTACTGTTTATATGGTTACTTAAAGATGCTTTTTATTTTTACTTTTGTAAACTTAATGTAATACTTAAAGATGCGAAATAATTTATTTTGGAGACACGAATGGAATATAAAGGATATGATCCAATGTATGGAATACTTATGCCTGACGGAACGCCTGACACAAGATTGCAAACTGCACCAATTAGAGTTGGACACAAAGTTAATAACGCTCTTATAGATGGCGCAATAGGCGTTATAGAAGGCGGAAGAAAACTTAGGGATATGTACAACACTACTGAAGATTATTTAGATGAAGGCTTGGCAAGAGTCGGTGATTTATTTGATCGCACTCCGCCAAGAATGACTGGTGGTCCAATGTCTAGGAACGGATACCGACATCACCCCGGTGGTTATGTTATTCCTGCAAATGCAAGCCTAACTCCTGCAGCACAGGAAGCAAGAGATTATCAAGGTTTTGTTTCTGAAGGTCATCCACATACAGCATACAAGTTTCCTAATCGACCATTACCTTCTAGCATGGTTCCAGGATTTGACAGAATGGTAAACGAGGGTTACGACTCTTTTAGTCCGTCTGATAGAATAATGTTTGACTGGCAAAAATGGCTAGACTCTAATAAATCTGAAAGGAGATAATATGCCAAAAAAAGAAGACCCAGCAGGTCATTTGAAAAAGTTTGCATGGAAGCCGGGGGAGTCTGGAAATCCAAACGGAAGACCGCTAGGCTCTAAAAATAAATTAAAGCTAACCAAAGAAGCATTTGAAGAAGTTGCTGGTATATCTCCGGGTGAAATGTTAGCAATGATAGCTCAACGACAGTTTGCACAGTCAACTGCTGCAGGTGACGCTATGGCTATTAAAGCTATTACTGAAGCTAACAAATACATCGAACCAACACAAGACGCTAAGACTGCTGCTGAAGAAAAAGTTGAAGAACTTTCTGAAGACGAGTTGTTAGCACGTATACTTGAGCTAACTGACGAAGCGTTGGACGAGTCAAAACATTAGGAGATATTATGAATTATATGGGAAATAGTCCATTTAGACATGGACCAATGGGCATGCGTAATCGTAGACCTGCAGAGCGACCAACATTTAGAGGAGGACCTTATCCAAAAGATAGTCCGCCACCAACATTTGGTCCCGGCAAACCTTTTCCAAAAGGGCAAGATATCACATATACTCCTATGACAGCTGGAGTTGATTTTGGAAACAGACGACCAATGTACGATAAAAATGGAAAGCTTATACAACAGCGACCTGTTCTTAAAGATACAAGTACTGTACCAGTACCTATCATGGATTATGTTGGCAGTAGAACTGCCCAAGCATATAAGCCGGGGTATCCAACTGAGATGGATTATTTAAGTGACCCTTTTCGTGAAATTGATCCCGGCAGTTTGTTATTTCCTGACAGTCCATACGACGATGCAGAAGAAGAAGATATGTACATGGATTATGGGCGTGGTCCTTTATACTTTGGATAAATTATGTCAAAAACTAAAGAAGCCTCTAAGCTGTTAGCTGAACTTGAAAAGAGGAAGAGGTGGGAGCATTGGAAAAATAATCCCGAAGCATTCTTTGAAGATTGCTTGCAAATATATCCGAAAGATGCCTCGCTAGGATTAATACCGCTAAAGATCAATAGTGCTCAAAAGTTAGTTGTTGAGGCTCTTGACCAGCAAATGAAAGATACTGGGTATGTTAGATTAATTATATCTAAGTATCGTCAAGCAGGATTTTCTACGATAAGCTCTGCCTATATATTTCACAGAGCGTTGTTCTATGGGAATACCAAAGCTGTAATCATATCGTTAGACAAGCCGACAACTGAAAGTATTTTTAGTATGTCGCAAACATTTTGGGCTGAGCTGCCAAAAGATATACAACCAGCGCTAGACAAATCAAACGTTCGTGAGATGAGCTTCCAAGAGAATGGAAGTAAGTACAGGGTGTGGACTGCGGGTGCAGACAACCCGGGACGTGGAACAACAAACACTTGTTTGCTGGCTGATGAGGCTGCGTTTTGGTTAAACGGTGAGAGAATACTTGCCGGTATGTTTCAGTCTATCGCACTGCTACCGGGAAGTATTATTATTATCAATAGCACATCACACGGTGCGCAGGGTATTTACTATGAGTTATGGAACAAAGCAGAAAAAGGTGAAGGTATATTTAAGCCTTTATTCGTTCCATGGTATCTACAAGACGAATATACATTAGACGCACCTGATGGTTTAGAGTTTACATTAGAAGAGAAGAAACTAAAAGAACAGTACAATCTGACTAATGGTCAAGTGTACTGGAGGCGTATTAAAATATCTGAAACGTCTACTTCAACATTTAAACAAGAATATCCGTTTACTGCCGAAGAATCTTTTATACAATCTGGCTCTAGTGTGTTTAGCAAAGAAACGCTAGACAAATATTTGCCTATGTCACCAGAATCTATTAGAGAATACAACGAGCCTTTTAGTTCGTTTGATGAGTCACAAGAAGGTTCTCTTCAAGTTTGGTACGCACCTAAGAAAGATGATAAGTATATTATTGGTGCTGACGTAGCTCTTGGTGTTAAGGGTGACTACTCAGTAGCCACTGTTTTAAATCAAGACAGAGAAGTATGTGCAATTTATAGAAGCAATAGAATTGATCCAGTAAGCTACGGCAAAATGATATTCTATCTTGGCAGGTGGTATAACAATGCTTTAGTATGTCCTGAGAGCAACTCTATTGGTTTAGCTACAGTACAACAATTGTTTGGCATGAACTATCCAAACATATATCAACAAAAGAAAACAGCAAACACAGCTGGTGATAATGTAAATCATTTAGGTTTTAAGACCACTATGTCTACAAGACCACCAATCATATCTAATCTAAGACGAATGATTGAAGATGAAGACATTACAATTCCTTCTAGTATTTTGCTAGAAGAATTAAGAAACTTTATTATTACAGAGTCTGGCAAAGCAGAAGCTTCTACTGGGCATTACGATGATATGGTTATGTCACTTGCTATTGCTTGTGAAGCTTACAGAACACATGGTCATGCTTTAACTAACAAGTCGTTTAGTTGGGGAGAAATGAACACACTATATAAGCAACCAGATACTAAGTGGTTGTAAGGAGATTTTATGGGAGTTAGTTTTAATACTGCAAGTAAACGAAACTATGCTATGCCAAAACAAGCAAATGATTATTTAGAAAACAAATACAAAGACAATTTGTTACGCCAAATAAAATATTACGAAGGGGCTGATAGTTTATTAGAACAGGATAGTTTTTATCCTTTTTATGAATATGACAACATACAACCATCGGATTATATAAATTATGCTGGTTTTGCGCCACGTGGAGCTGAAGAAGTATATATAAATAATTTAGACATGGTTGGAGAACAAGTTACTCCAGCTGCACCTTTAAAGGCTCGAATTGATCCAAAGGACCCTTCTTCTATAGCTAGAAAAAAAAGGCTAGATAAAATTGCTTTGGAAGAATCTGCTAAACAAACAGAACAACAACAACAAATGGCTGACTTCTATAGTGATAGAATGGCTAGAACTGGATTGCACGAAGCAATCCATTCAACAATGCTTGATCGCAGAAAAGGTGCTTATCCAAATGCAATAAATCAAATGCTGAAGGGCACGTCTGAATTAGGAGTAGGGGGCAGTACAACTAATTTTTTAGGAAAAAGAGTTCCTGTAGGAAATCCACATGTTTACGAAACTAAACTTGTAGAGTCTTCTTACGATCCATACTTTGAGCAAAACGAATTAATTACACAAGATTTAACAGAAAGATTAATGTCTCAACCAGTATATCCATTTATGCCTAAAAATGCTTCGATGGACCCTGCTGTACGTCCTAATTTTCCATATAGCACTTGGAATATGGATAAACCGGGTGGACCAATGACAGAAGACGGTATAAGAAATTTTGTTCATAAAACAACTGAACCATTTTATGAGCAATTAAAAAGCGATGCTGAAAAAGGCTATATACAAGATTCGGTGTATGCAACACCATCACACTTGTGGGGAATTAGAACACAAGGCACTTAACAGAGAGAGCGAGAATGAAAACAGAAATCGAAAAGATTGATGACGATGCGTTGATAGAGTCAATTGATCGTCACATGCGGAATGCTACTGGTGGCAATACCAATTCATCAGATGTAAGCAAACGCAGAGAAAATGCAGTATACGAAATGAGCTTAGAGGCACAAGGCGATTTAAAACCGCAAGGTGTTTCTAAAATTGTATCCTCCGACTCAGCAGAGATTGCCGAGGGATATACCGCACTATTAACAAAATTATTATTAGACAACAATAAGTTGGCTTTATTTACACCGTACAGCAATGACATGGCTGCAGTTAAGGCGTCTCAGATTGCATCGGATGTTGTCAACTATTGTCTATTCAACTCAAATCCTGATGGATGGTCGAAACTTTCCACGTGGATAAAGTCAGCAGTTGTATTTGGTAATAGTGCCCTTACATGGGGATGGGAAGAACATTACGATTATGTTGTTGAAGAATACGAAACAATTGAAGAAGGTGTATTAGACCAAATTCTTTCTGACCCAAATGTTGAAGTAATAGGTGATTTATTGGTTAATGATGAGCCAACTATTAATCCAGATGGAACTAGTTATTATTCTTTTGTAGATGTCAGGCTTCGTAGAAAAATTGATAAGTCTGGCGTTAAATTGCGTACTATACCGCCCGAGTCTTTTTTAATTGACCGTGCTGCTTCTTCTGTTATTGATGCAACCTTTGTTGGCATTGTTACAGAAATGACACGCTCTGATATTAGACGAACATGGTCAGATCAAGACATAAATTTTGATGAGATTGGAGAAGAGTCTACTGTTAGGTCTTCTGGTTTTTCGTATGAAGCATTTGCAAGAAAAGATGCAGGTGGAATACAAAACTGGGTAACTAACAATGATGATGATGAAGATGAGGCAAATATAAGTATTACTGTTGTTGAATGTTGGATTCGCTCTGACAGAGACGGTGATGGTATAGCTGAACTTAAACATGTTATTAAAGCAGGCAACACAATCTTAGAAGAAGATGATGTTGCATATGTTCCAGTTGCAGTTTTAAATCCTATTGAGATACCTCATGAGTTTTATGGGCTGTCACTTCTTGATATGGCTCGCCCACAAACACAAGCAACTACAGCTATCCTTAGAGGATTTGTAGAGAATGTGTATTTTGGTAACTACGGCAGAACACTAGCTGACCCTAATGTTGTTGATTTCTCAGCATTACAAAACCCTGTACCAAAGCAGATTATTCCTACAAACGGAAATCCAGCTGCAGCAGTACAACAACTCCAACCAGAGCCAATGAGTGCTGGTACAACTGGGATGTTAGAATTCCTGGGGCTACAGAAAGAACAGTCTACAGGTTTAAGTAAAACCGCTATGGGTTTAAACGATACGTTATATGTATCTGGTAACTCTGAGCAAAAAATGGCAGGTGCGCAAAACGCTGCACAAATAAGAGTTGAGCATATTGCACGTAGATTTGTTGAGACAGGAATTAAAGATTTATGTCGTGGTGTATTAAGAGAAATGAAAAGCAATCTTAAGAATCCTACAATGTACAAGACAGACAAAGGGTACGCAACACTGACTCCACAAGAGTTACAAATGATGCCCGGCAATATGGATTTAGATATACAGGCAAACATTGGAGAGAATTCAAACTCTTCTTTGGCTGAGAAACTTATACAACTTACACAGTTGTTACCTCAAATGGCACAAAGCGAGGCTTCAGAAGCATTTGTTAATCCAATGTCTTCTTATAATTTAGCTGTAGACATTCTTAAGAATATGGGTATGGACCCAACAAGATTTTTAAATGATCCAACTAGCCAAGAGTTTCAACAAGCACAGCAAGAAGCACAACAAAAGAAAAAACAAAAACAAGATTTAAAAGAACAGGCAGAACAAGCTGCAATACAATTAGAGTTAACTAGTCAAGCAGCTAATATAAGTTTGATAAAAGCAGAAGCTGATAACAAAAAGATTGACAATAAACGCCAATTACTACAAGCACATGATGACTCGAGCAGAGAGTGGGCAGAGCTTGCTGTAAAAGCAGCTAAAGATGGTGTAGTTCCGCCACCGCATCAAACGACAGATTTCATGTCTTTATATCAAGATACTGAAGAACAAGAAAAACTTGCAGCTCAACAACAAGAACAACAACAAATGCAAGAGCAAATGATGCAAGAACAAGGAGTTCATTTAATGCCGGATGGAACAATGATGCCTAATTCGGAAATGGAACAAGGAGTAGGCGATTATGCAAAACAGAACGATGTTAATAGCGGAAGCTATTGATAGAATCAAAGAGCTAGCATCGGAAAGCGAAGACATGGAAATACTTGTAAGTTCTGAAGCTGCTTTAAAAACTTTAGGTATACTCCAAATACTTGGATTCAAAAGTATATCTATTGACCAATACTTAAACATGTGAGATGACAGATGAGTAATTATAAAAGACAACCAGCTTATAAAGCTGGAGACAATGGCAAACCTAAAAAAGTATCGCCATATGATGATGCGCAACGAGTTCTTAACAAAGGCTATCAGTGTACTGAAATTAAAGATACTATGACTATGGTAACTGAAGATATACTCAACGCACTGTTTCGTGAATGGTTAGAAACCAAACATTTCGAAACAGAACGCAGAGAGTTTATTTATAAGTTAGCAATAAGTCAAGGCGCTGTAATGAGCAATATAGAAAATTCTATTATGGCAAAAGACAATAAAGTTCAACAAACTAAAGGTGATGAATGATGAATGAAGATAACCTAAAAAAAGCATTAGATAAAATTGATATTCAAATAGAAGCAACAATTGCTGTACTCTCTGGAGGGCGCAGCATGAACGGCAACTCATTTGATTTTAATAATTTAATGGAAACTAAAAAGCATATAGAAAGCTTACTTGCAGCTACAGCAACAAAGACAAGCAAGAAATGATAAGAGGTTTTATTACAAACCTTTGATGAATGTTTGATGACAGAGAGTTGTAATAAACTCTCTTATTTATAGGAGACAATATGTCAGAAACAAATAACGAAGCTACCCAATCGGATGAGTCGAACGTTACTGATTTCGATTTCGATGCGTTGGCGGATGAGGTTTTAGGTATAGAGCCTGAAACGGCTACCCAAGAAAGCAACGAAACGACAGAAGAACTCGAAAGTGATGGTCCACACACGGACGAGGACGCTGATGAAGTTGATGAAGCAGAGGATGATAACACAGAGGAAGAAGAAGAGGAGGAGGATGAGTCTACAGAAGACGCTACCCAACAATCTGAATCGGATGACTTAGGTGAGATTGATATGGACTTTAATGTCCCCGTGAAAGTTGACGGAGAAGAATTTGAAGTTACCATGGAAGAGCTTGTCGCAAACTATCAAACAAAGCAGAGCCAGTCAAAAAAAGGGGATGAACTAGCAGAGCAGGCAAAGATTCTCAATGAAACTAGAGAACAGGCTGAAATTTATGCAAGAGTAAATGCAGAGTTACTACAAAGAGAAGATGCTAAAGACCAAAGTGTTTTAAAACATCTTCAAGATCAAGTTGACAAAGCATTTGAGGAAGACGACTTTCAAGCAAGTAAGTTAAACAATAAACTTACAAAAGCAAAGGAAGAGTATTCATCAAGAAAGTTAAGTCGTGACAATCTATTACAAGGCATGTCACAACAATTAGGACAACAACAAGAAGAGCAATTTGCTGCACAAGTAGAACACTTTAATGAAGTCGTTCCTGACTTGATACCAGATTGGTCGGAAGAAGTTGCCATGGCAAATCGCAAGTTTGCATTAAACATCGGATTAGATGAAAACATGGTAGACACAATAGTTGACCCTATGATGATTAAAGCTATTGATAGCTTTAGAAGACTTTCTGAAAACTCTGATAAAGGTACAGCTAAACGTAAAAAGACTCCAGTTAAAAGAGTGCCTACTAAAAAACCTGTGGCTGCTAAAAATAAAAAATCCAATAAGGTGGACGCTGCCAGAAAGAATGCTAGCAAAGGAAGGGCTTCTGAGAAAGACCAGTCAATCCTTTTCAATAATGTAATTGATAGCATTTTTGATGAAAGTTAGACCTTACTAACCATAGGAAATATAATGGCTACAAACTTTACAACTAGTACGCAGGGCGGTCAACGAGAAGACCTAGCGAACTGGATATCAACAATTTCTCGTGATATGACACCTTTTGTGTCATCAATCGGCAAGGGTAAAGCATCAGCTACTCTACACGAGTGGTCAACTGATACTCTTGAGGCTGCAGGTTTACAAGCAGCAGCTGAAGGATCGTCTTTTGCAGAAAGCGCTTCTCCTGTCGTACAACGTTTAACCAACCGCACGCAAATCTTTACTAAAGGTATTCGTGTATCAGGTACGTTGGAATCAGTAGATAAGGTCGGACGCAAGTCAGAATTCAAATACCAAACTGAAAAGCGTGGTAAGGAAATGGCTCGTGACGTAGAAAAGTGGATGTTATCCACTAACGTATCTGCTGTACAGGGCGGTTCAGCTTCAGGTAACATTCAAGCTGCTGCTCGTAAAATGGGTGCTTATCAAGCATACAGTACTGTCAACATCGTTGCTGGTACGGCTGCTGCAGCCACTGGTTCTGGTTCTGTAACAGGAGCTGGAGACGGTACAAACGTTGCAGTTGCACAATCAGGGCACACTAACGCTAATGTTTCACTAGCTGATATCAATGAAATCTTACGTCAAATTAATGGCGTAACTTCAGTAGCTCCAAACAAGCTAATGATGTCAACTACTAACAAAGTTAGGTTCTCTGACTTGATGACAGGTACTACTAATGTACGTAGAAACATTGATGAAAGAGGCAAGCTTCGCCAATCAGTTGACTTATACGAGTCTGACTTTGGTGATGTTGAGCTTGTACACAACTATCTAATGGGTAACACTGAGATATTTGTATACGATCCTTCTACAATGTCAATGGACACACTTCGCCCAATGCACTTCCGTGACATTAGTGAAGACGGTGACTCAATGCGTTCTTACATGGTACAAGAAATTACTTTCTGTGCAAAAGCACCGACAGGTAATGGTGTCATTTTAGACGTTACTGCGTAACACTTTTAACCCCCTGCTAACATAGAGGGGGTTATATTTTATAAGGAGATTAATATGCCATACGGACCGGGAACATACGGAAACAAACGAGGAAGACCACCAGCTAAAAAGAAAAAGGGGAAAAAGAAATAATGAAATCACCAGCATGGACAAGAAAAGAAGGTCAAAGTCCTTCAGGTGGTTTGAACGCTAAAGGAAGAGCCAGCGCAAAACGGCAGGGCTCTAATCTTAAAGCACCTTTAGGAAAAGGTACAAATCCTAGGCGTGTTTCTTTTGCTGCAAGATTTGCAGGAATGAAAGGACCTATGAAAGATTCTAAAGGCAGACCGACAAGAAAAGCATTAGCCCTTAAGAAGTGGGGCTTTGGCAGCGTAGAGGCTGCTCGTAATTTTGCTAACAGACACAAAAAGAAAAAATAGGAGTACACAATGGCTAAAGGTTTATATGCAAATATTCATGCAAAAAGAAAAAGAATAGCAGCTGGTTCTGGAGAGACTATGAGAAAGAAAGGAGCCAAAGGAGCGCCAACAGCTAAGCAATTTAAACGTGCAGCTAAGACTGCAAAAAAAAGGAAATAAAATGGATAACAACTACAGTTTTGATTTAAGGTCTCAAATTAGTAAAGATGGTGCTGGCGTTACTCAAGATGTAAGTGAACATCTTGAGTGGGCTAAGCATATGAGAGAATTAACTAAGAGCTCATATAGACAAAAAGTAGACACCGGATTTAAACCTTTTTGCAATATACCAGATTCAGTTGCATTAGATATTATGAGCAAGTATCACATTAATATTCATAGTGGCAATTGTACAAAAGACGACTGGAAAGTTGTTAAATCAATTATTAAAAGGGATTACCCTCAGTTAATGTATTTTCATTAGGAGATCAAATGGCTACTATTATAGACCAAGTTACTTTAAGAACGGGAGTAGCTGACTGGCTTAACAGGTCAGATTTAACTGACGCACAAATAGACGACTTCGTTGCTATAGGCGAAGCAAGGGTTTACGAGGAACTTAGAGTTCCGCCACTAGAAGTAGTACAATCATTTTCAGTTACTGCAACAAATTCTAGTTTTATTATTCCAGCAGGATTTATTGAAATAATAGAACTTAAACTTGATGACCCAGATGACAAAGACGATGATGTAATACTTAGTAGAGTAGATTCTAAAACATTTAGTAACAACAAAATTAAACACGCCTATACAAGACAAGCAGGAAATTTTTTGCTTACAGACAATGAGGGCGAACAATCTGCTAGTGGTACTTATACTATGACGTATTATAAAGCAGGTGATTCTATTGGAACGTACTCAACCACAACAACAACTGCCGGTTCTTTTGTTGTTGGTAAATATTATAAGATTGCTAGTGCAGGTAATACCTCTTTTACTGGAATAGGTGCTGCAAATAATAATGTGGGTACAATATTTAAGGCAACAGGCGTTGGTTCTGGAACAGGCACAGCATATGTTGAAAGCATACCATGGATATTAGGAACTGAGTTTGAAGCAATTTTATATGCAACATGTCAAGTTGCATCAATATATTTAGGCGATGTAGAAATGGAAGCAAAGTTTACTGAGCTTACACAAAGAAAGATTAATGCATTAAATCAAAAAGAAATTAGAGCAAGTATGAAAGGCAGTGCATTTTCTGCACAATTTAGTACGCCTTTATTATAGGAGAGATATATGGCAAGAAATTCCTTTTATGAAGGTGATATAGGTACTGAAGTTGCTATAGATACTTCTGCTACAGAGGCTGCTGCTTCTGCAACGGCTGCTGCCAGTAGTGCTACAGCTGCTGCATCAAGTGCTAGTGCTGCGTCTACAAGCGCAACAAATGCAGCGTCATCTTATGATTCTTTTGACGATAGATACTTAGGAGCTAAATCATCAGCACCGTCTGTAGATAATGACGGGGATGCTTTAATAGCTGGAGCTTTATATTGGAATACTAGTTCTGACCAGATGTTTGTCCGAGAAGGTTCTTCTTGGATAGCAATCAAACCTACTTCTTCAGAACAAACAAATATTAATACCGTTGCTGCAGACGCTTCAGATATA
>Ga0181397_1000633_pt1 | contig 12983 bp, 23 predicted proteins | sample 20SPOviralmetaG_FD_130126 | JGI IMG/M metagenome (GOLD analysis project Ga0181397, IMG submission 130126) | Marine viral communities from the oligotrophic San Pedro Time Series (SPOT) site, San Pedro Channel, CA, USA - 20 SPOT_SRF_2011-02-23 | ecosystem: Environmental > Aquatic > Marine > Strait...
CTTAAATCTTTTTTTTTCCATTTTATTTGTTTTAGTTAATAAACTATATAAACAAGGAAACATAATCTCTACAAAGTATAACTGCTGACATTATTAATTAATATTGATTATAACCTTGTCTATATAGTATAAATTTATTTTATGTCGTATAAAATTGTATCAACAATATCCTGAACACTAAGCCCAATAAAGTCTGCTAATTTTTTAGCATGTATAAATCTCATTGTACTTGGGTTTTCAATAAACTTTTTACTTGTAAGGTAATTAACTTCAATTACTTTACAAAGCCTTAAATTAGATACGCCATATATTCTAAGCAAAGCCTCAAACTCATTTCTTGACTTTCTAATTTTATCTAAAGAATATTTATTCGTCATTTAATTAAGTATTGGTCTAATTTCCAAGTTGGTATTTTAAACTTACATTTACTATTAAAGTAAAAGTCTACTAACTCTTGTTTATTCAATACTTGAATTGCTTGGTCTTCATTAATCATTGCTATGATTTCTTTCTTATGCCAAACAACATAAGTGTGAGGCTCTTTAAAGTGTTTATATATCTCTATGTCCAAACACTCCTTCTTTGAACATTCTTTCCCATTGTTTTTTTGGGTCTTTTTCATATTTGTTTTCATTTATTAAGGTTATTATTTTTTCTGCTTCAATCTCTGTTAAATCTTGAAGACTATTAAGTATGTCTGATTTTTGTGATAATGATAATACTGTTGAATCTATGTTGCCTTCAATGATGAACCATTGCTTATCAGTAATAGGCGATGGCTCACCATTGTGCAACTCATCAAACCAACTATCATCCACTAATCAACTATTTCATCTTGACCGAATACTCCTTGCTCATAGAATCCAGCAATCTTAAGTACTACTCTTGACATGGCTCTTTTTTCTGCCATAGCAACAGGAAACTTTTTACCACCTCCCATTAAATTAATATCAGAAGCCTCACCAAAACTCATAGCATTTCTTACATCGTTTCCAACTTTCATAGATGCTGCAGCCCTTAAAACACATACAGACTTTTCTACATCCATAGTTATTACTTCATAAGCAACAGTAATATTGTTTTTAGACACAATCTTATCTATACCAGTTCTTGTGATAATTACAAAGCCTCTTTTGTCTTTGTATATATCTTCTTCTGTTAAACCATTTTCTTTGTAAAGCCTTCTAAGGGCCTCTTTTCTTGTTTCTACAACAGGCTCAGGTTGTTTTCTTAGTTTTTCTTGCATAGTTTTTTTCATCTTTTTTTTGTTTTTAGTTATTAATTATTGTTGTATTAAATTATCTGTATTGGATGTCAATACTGAATAAATTTCTTTTAGTTTTTGTTTTAATTCTATTATTTGAAGTTTGTAATCTCTATTTGCATTTCTAAGTATTGTAACTTCTTGATTTTCAACTGGGATAAAAAATGTCTCATCCTTGTTGACACTATTTGATGGTGTATAAGTTTCCATAATTATCTATTTAGTTAATATTAGTGCAAAGTTATAAAATTGAAACAAACCACCAAAGAATTTTTAACATTTTTTTAAAAAATGTTTATTTGCTAGAGTAAAATTTTGTGATTTTTTCTAAAAATAATGAACTAATCGTGCTACTTGACCGCTATTTCTTTCGTGAATAAAGCCTTCAACTGCTTTAGGAACGCCTGTAAATCCTTTTCTATTATGCCAACTGTCAGTGCCTGATGGAGAACGCATATACTCTACAGTTACTCCTATAAAATCTTTAGCATCTCTCCATTTATGTTTTACTTTATGGTGTATATGATGCAAGTACCAATATCTATATTTAGTTTGACTCCACATTTCTGGCTTTTCCTGAGCCATTAATAATGGTAGGTTATCCATCTTAGCACCATCACCATGTTCCAAGCCTATCAAACTGCTGCCATACTTATAATACTTTCTATGAGTAACACTAATATCAAAACTAATTTCCTCATCTTTTCTAAACCAACTTTTTAAAGCGTGTGCTAAATGAAAACCACTTTGATAATCATGATTACTCATAGAGTGAACAACATCTACAGGGGCTATTTGTCTAAGCATCTCTACACATTTTACATATAACGCTAACCCCACCTCAAAATGTTCCCACCATTTACCATCTGTATCTTGATATGTACCTTTTGTTGTAGTACCATAAACATTGTCTATATGCAAAACATCGTTTCCTATGCAGAATAAAACTTTTTCTATATCAAAACCTTTTGATTTGTCTATAAGCCCTTGTAGACCCTCTAAAACTCTCATACAGGCAGTCTCAACATCATATCCGTCCCCAGTTTCAGAAGCATTAGCATATTTACCAATATGAATGTCTGCTGGATTTACAACGAGCAAATGACTATTTTCTGCTGTTTTTCTTTTAACTGGAGTGTATTCAGGTGAGTGCTGCTCTATAAAATCTTTTAGTTTAGTTATAACACTATCAGTATCTGCATTTACATCTTCTTTTGTCACTATACTAAATCTGTACTCTCCATTTGCCGATTGCCAATGTTTTACAGAAACAACATCTTTCTTAGGTATACCTCTTTGAGAAAGGTGTATATCTAAAGCAGTATTTCCATTAAAATTAGTTGTGCTTTCGGCTCTGTTCTCATAGACCATTTCAACCTCTTCTTCAGAAAGTCTTAGTCTTTTACCATATTTTTTCATATTGTTATATAATTTTATTGCAATATAATAAAAAAAAAACACCATATAATACAAAAGTGAGATGCTTGTTAACACCTCACTCTTGAAAACCATAAACAATGAAAACAAAAACAGGCACAACCCTGCCTAAGTTAACACAAAGATAATTATTTTTCCTTACTACAGCAAGTATTACAATTATTTTTTTCAAATACTGAAAAACATAAGGGCAAAACCCCTAACCCAGTCAGTATAAGAGCATTTGTATCTATACCATTTTTTTCAATATATAGACTTGCAGCCACAACTATTACTCCACTAATGGTTCGTTTACTACTCCACTTACCTTTAGAGTCTGTAAAAAGGTCTTTTACTGCTTTTAACAATTCTGTTATTGGCTTCACACCTCCACTAACGAGTGCCTCACCTATCCATTTTTTTATCATTATTTCTTAATGTCTGCTATTCCCTGACCTAAGATTAATGTGAGAATTGCATAATAAACTTTCTCAACTTCTGTTTCTGTTAGACCTAATTTAACCGCTACAAAAGGAACAAATATTGCACCCATTGTGTACCAAAATTTTTTTGAATCAAACATTTTTTTTAAAGTTTCCATAATATATATTTAAAATTAATACTCTGTTTTAATAAAGCCAAATAACTGGACTTGGCTTGTCTACTACATCTATATCTGCATGAATAAAAGACTTATCAATTCCTAGTCTTTCAAATTCTGCATATACTAAAGCGTCCATCATAATAGCCCTAGTGTTACTATCACTACATTTAATATCTACTGCTATTCCTTTTATATGTGAAGATGTTGGGTTTTTCTTACTTTCTGGATGTTTTTCACATCTATAACCACTTGTTACAACAAATGGTATTTTAGCAAAACCTCTAGCCTTATCTAGCATTTGCAATAACTCCTCACTAACAATAGTTTTATTACATCCACACTTACAGGTGAACTCTGATTTTTTGAAATATTTATATTTCATTTTATTTTTTACTGGAAAGTTTATTAATAATCTCTTCAAAAAAACTTTCAAAATCCTCCTTAATATTATTTTCAGAGTCAATTTGTTTTAATTTTTTTATTGCCCAATTTATTCCTGCATCGCCACCCCAACAGTCCCACATTAAACCTCCACATCCTTCATCATAAGGCACATCTTTATGTTGTTGATGTCTTTTAAATGAAGCCATACGAGCAATCGTATCTCTTGACAAACTTTCTCTATTTGCTAATTGTCTTGCTCTTTTTTTTCCCACATCAGTTCCGCAAGAACCCCAACCATTTTCTTCTACCCATTTTAATGCTCTCTTTGCATTATTGGTAGCCGCTTGAGGATAGTCATTGTATGTTTCTGCTGCGTAATAATCTTTATTAGCAGTTTCACATTCTGATTTAGAGTCATACTGACACCTGCCAGTTTCTCCAAATCTCCATTTTCCATTTTCACATTCGTAACAAGGCATATTATTTATTTTTATCTTCCCTGACCTTTATATTTTTTTTTGTAACCATTCTGGCTTTTAGAAGCATTTTTAGAGTGTACGCCTTTACGCTTTTTCTTTGCTTTTTCTCTAAATTTAAAAATACCTGCTTTCTTAGCCATTATTTATTTTTTTTAAAAATAATAAATTTTTTTCTATTTGATATATATACAAAATTATTTTTTATTTTAGTGACAACTCTTCCCTGCATATCATAGATTATATCTTTTGTGTTATTAGGCACAGATATTTCTTCTATAAAAACAGTATTGTTCCACTCTACCCACTCAGTTCCATTGTATACTATCCACTCACATATGTCACGGCATTCATGTATTGTTTGCCAATTAGTATCTGTTACATAAACAGTGTAACATACTTTCACCGTATCTGTAAGTTGTATTATTGGAAATGATGCAAATGCCCCATTACCAAGAAAGCAAAGTTGCAGATTACAGACTGCCCATGAAACACTTACAGTATCACAATAATTATTTAAAGAGTCTGTTGTTTCAATCATTACGCTAAAAACACCATTAGTGTTTGGTAATACCGAATATGATATTGAGTCACACCAGTCAACTTGGGCTTGAGATTTAAAACCAAAAACAAGTAATAATATTAAGATGAATTTTTTCATCTTTTACTCTGGTTGAACATTATCTCCGTTAGCATCTATACTGTAACCTGCAAATCCATGTACGCAATCAGTAGGAGTTATAGCATGAGTTCCAAAGTCTATATGCTGAGTAGTCATTATATCGTAAAAAACACCATCATAATAAACAGGAGGTGTTATCACATGACCATCAGGGTCATAAGTCCCCTCTGTTTCTATTATTTTTCCTAAATCTACTACCGCTTGAGTTGCTTCAGCATAAACTGTATGCTGCTCTCCCTCTGCTTCTACAATCTGCATTACTCCTTTGTCTAAGAAGTCAGCATCTGCTTGTTCTTTGTTATCGTATTGTAATTTGTATATATTCATATTATGTTGTTAAAGTTAAAAGTTCTGAATCTGTTAGTGCTCTATCATATACTTGTATCTGTTTTATCTTTGCAAATGGGTTGTAAATAGTCCCAACTCCATAAGCACTTGCTATTTTTTCATAGGTGCTTGAAGCAGTTCCAGTAGAGGTGCTGGTTTGAACTTCTGTGCCATTTAACCAAACCGCAAAATCACCGCTTTTATACTTTCCTGCTATTTTAAAATAACCACTTGGATAGCCCGGTAAACCCCAAAAGGTATTAATCCCAGCCCCACCTATAAGCAGTTGAAGCCATAAAACTGAACTATTTGTGTAGCCAATACCAACTTGATTTGAAGAATTTCCCCCCATACTGATAAAACCATAAGCACCATGATAATTATAATCTACTTCTAAAAAAAAAGTCCCCTCAGTTTGACCCATTAAACTAGATAAACCTGACTTAGTAAATGTTGTTTGATTTCTAGTTACTGTTGCCCCTGAAGTCGGTATATAACTTGTAGCAGAAGCATCTACTTGAGCGTCGTAATTAGGTATTTTCTCTAATTGTAGTCCCCATAAAAAGAATGTACTTGCCGCAGGAGTAACATATCTATAATATATTCTAATATTTGTAGTTGCAGCATCTGTTGCAAAAGTAGCACTAACTCTAGTCCAAGTTGAACTATTTGTTAAAGGATAAAAATCAGTTTGAGAAATAAGTGTAGTGAAATTATCTAAACTAATTGCGTAAAATTTCATCTGTGTTGCAGTACCTCTTTTAGCATAAAAAGAGAAAGTGTACTGTGAACTTGCATCAACAGTAAAATTATTAAAAGTATAAGAATTAGTTGCTTGAACTTCTATTGTATTTCCAGTAGTAGTTCCATCAGGTGCAACTGCTGTGTCAGTACCCCATATATACCCGTTTCCGCCCCATCCACCACTTGGTAGACCTGTGCTATAAGTTAATAAATTAGTTCTTTGAGGTTCTATTAAAAAACTAGGACAACTACCATCTGTATAGTCTAGTTGAGGTTCATTAACAGCAACAGATTCTATCGCCCCTGATTCATTAACTATTGTAGCGGTTGTAGCCCTTGTGACATCTAAATCTGCTAACCCACTTTCTGGCTTTACGCTATATAAAACACCTGCTTTAGCAGCATTAGCGGTTGTAATTATTTTAGAGTCATCAAATAGTGTCATTTTTCAATTAAAGAGTAGTTAAATCTGTCAACTGAGGATCTGATAATGCAGTATTGTAAACTTGAATAGACCTTATTTTTCCGTAAAATGACCAAAAATTATTAAGTCCTTTAAAACTTCCAATAACTCTATCCTGTGTTGCAGGTATTGCTGTTGCATTTGTGCTAGTTGTAATTTCCACCCCATTACACCAATAAGCGTGGTCACCTGCTTTATATTTTATTGCCAACTTAGCAAATGAACCTGAAGTTATAGCAGGACTCATTGAAAATATTACACCATCACCTGCACTATCTCTTGAAAAGCCAAGAAAACTTGTACCCCATTTTCCAATTTGATACAGAGCATCATTGTTACTATCATTTATGCCAAGTATTGATTGAGTAGAAGGGGTGCTAGTACCATTATGAAAATACGCTATCTCGGCAAAATAAACACCCTCTGAAGAGCCAATAACACTAGAAACGCCTGTCTTAATAAACTCACTAGGATTTCTAGTAACACTACCACTTGTTGTTGGTATATAGGATGTCTCCATGTTTAAATTTGTAGTATGCTGTTCTAATTGAAAACCCCATAAATATATAGTACCAGTAACTCCTGAAGCATTTATAGGGTAAAAACGAGTGTTTCCACCATTAGAACCAGTAGTAAAAGTAAAAGAAACTCTTGTCCAGTCAGAACCAATTTGAGAATAATATTTACCAGGAGTTCCATACTCTCCATCACCATTCATATTGAAAATCTGCTGACCTACATCTGTCATAGTACCTTTTTTAGCATAAAAACTCCAAGTGTAAGTTGTTGACGCTGCTAAAGAAATTTGTTGGTACATTTGAGCAAAGTTACTTACTGTTTCACACTCATCAGCGTTAGTAGTGCCATCTGGTGATGTTATAGCATTAGCAGTAACATCTACATCACTTTTAGTATAAGCAGCATTGTCAAGTTCTTCACTATATAGATGTAAATTGGTACTAATTGGTTCAACTAAAAAACAACCGCAACCATCACTATAATCAATTTGAGGTTGATTTATTGCAACAGTTTCTATAACCCCTGAAGGATTTACTCTTGTAGCGGTTGTAGAACGAGTAATATCTAAATCACAACTACCATCATCAGGCTTAATACTATAAAGAGTTCCTGCTTTATAAGAGTTAGGAGTTGTTAAAAGTTTTACATCATCTAATAGTGTCATGATATGTCATTTAAATCTGTTAATATTGTTGTTAAACAAGAACTACCCTCGTTAGTTCCGCCATCAGTTGTAACCCTAGACTGAAAAGAATCAATCATTTCTGCTATAGGGTCTGCACCACCACCGCCTCCTAAAGGTCTTATTCCGAGAAATCTACCTAGTGCTAATCTCATTACGCAGAAGTATTTCCATCATTTTCTCTGTATCCAATTCCCATTCCACTTGTTAAAGTTATTGCAGTAACTCGAAGTAGTAATGAAGACCCAGCAGCCATAGTTTGACCATTAAGAGCAGTAATATTAGTAGCATCACCCGCTATAGAAGCGATTACTGATGCAATAGGAAAATATACGCAGTAAAAGTCTTTTCCTGTTTGTGTAGCAGTAGTAAAGACCTCTGTTCCATTGCCTTTGCCTAGCATCTCAAAAAGTAGTGTATTATCTGTATCGTATGTACTCATTTTATTATTTTTTTATTGTTATTTTTTATTTTATTCTGTAAATATTTTTATTATAGCACCTAAAGTTATAGTGTATATAACCCACATTGCTTTAACTAAAACTTTTCTCATTGATGTGTTTCTGTTAACTCTAGCAGCAACTCCATTATCTGGATTTAAAAGTTTATCAGTTAACATATCTAATTTAGAATCAATCTTATCTATCTTCCCATTCATAGTGGTTATGTCTTTTTTCATTGCTATTAATTCTTCTTTAGTTGTCATTAGAAAGTTGTAGTTCTTATTGTTAAATTAACTTTGATAGCAGAGCCTGTACCTTCAAGTTCTTTAATCATTGGAAATATAATATCTCCTGCACTAAGTGAAGATGAATCAAATGTAGTTTCACTAACAGATATTAACTTGTCTTCACTTGACAATCCAAGTTTTGTAATTTCTTTTATAGACGCTATTGCTACTGCTGCAGTATTATTTTCTACTGGAGTCACCTTACATATTGCCACCCCAAGAACATTACCCCCTGAACTTGATACAAATCCTCTGATTGAATCAACAGTTGCGTTTTCTGGAATGACAAACCCTGCACCCATATCCATAAAATTAGAAGGAGTGATAGTGATAGAACCAATAGTACTGCTACCAGCGTCTCTATCAAGCAAAAAAGGAGATTTGTTATCTGTTACATCTGAACTATATAAATAGTTAGCAGTTCCAGCAGCCACATAACCTAGCATCTTGTAAGTAGTAACACCCATTAATGATTTGCCTTGCCATACTAAACTTCCATCTGTACCAGTAGCACTTGTACCTATATTTTTACTGCAAACAGTATTATTAGTAGCAGTTTCAAACCCTTTAGGATTATGTCTGTTAATGTCAGTTAAATTTTTGTGTTCGTTTGCAGCCATTTTTTATATTTTAACAGTCGTCACAAGGACAGTAATTTTTCCAACTACCATAATTTCTAGTTGGTCTTGAATATATACTGTCATACATTATTATTCCATGATTCTTATAAACATTATCATTACAAGGCTTGTTAGACTCATAAGTTGGATATAAACCAGATTGGTCATCATCATTCATATAATCTAACATATCTTTTAAATATATCTCTGATTTTCTATAAGTATCTTGCTTATAAGCATTTAATTCAGCAGGGTCTATAATAGTAGAAAATTCATCTATATTATGCACTATTCCCATACTGCTACTATTGCTTTGTACTTCGTTTATTACCTCAAACCTAACAAACCAACAAAGACATCTAACAAGAAAATCATCCATTAAAGTTTGATTTGCTGTAGTTAAAGTGCCATTGTGATGTTGTGTTTTTATCTCTTCATAAAACTTTTTACCTATTGCTGTCTTAAGATGTGCTAACTCAGAAAGCAATATAGTATTATTAGATATTAAAGCAGGGTCAGTATTAGCATTAGTAAAACTATTACTAATAACTTCTTCTGCTGTTACTAAAGGATTGTATTGGTTTACATTTGCCATAGTTATTTGTTTGTTTCGTTTACTTGTATGTCACCAGCAGCGTCATCGCCCTTGCCATCTGCATCATCATCTCTTGTTACAATAATCTGCTCTCTATCAGTTATAAACATATTCCCCTCTTCAAGAGCAGGTAAATCCTCATCTAACATTTTTCTTTGCTCATTTATAGTAAGAATTGCTTTAGGATCAATCTGAGTTACAAAACTAATAGGTGCTTCAAAGTGTATTATTAATTCTTCTGGTAAAATTCCCATTTCATTATATAAAACTTTTCTAAGACCATTTAAAAGTAAATCAGAAGTATCCTTAATTACTGTAGTCATTGCTAAATCATAAGCAATTCTAATCTCGCTTCCTGTATTATTCATCTTTCCAGAACTCACTAAACCACTTAATGATGGTTGCCATCTATGTGCAGTTACAATATTCTGGTCAGTAATTCGTTGTAAGTCTATCCAACTTCCCTCTTGGTCGTCTTTTATAATTTGAACATTAGCCTGTGAAGCATCTCCATTCTTAACAATAAACATAATTTTACCATTGTTACCATCTCCAACAAATTTCTTTTGTGCTTCTCTTACTAATTTTTTTGCTTCTTCTTCCCCCATGTCACCATTAATCTCAATAATGGCAGAAGGCTGAAAGCCATTTTTGAATTTAGTGTGATTCCATTTACCAATTTCATAGTCTACAGCAATATGCTCTAAAGCAGCAACATAATCTGGCAATCCGTAAAATTGGAATGTTGGTTCGTAATCTTTAAATTGAAGGATAAATCTACTCCCTTTTATATTTGGGTAAAGAGGAATAATAGATAATTTATCTTTCATTGTATTGTACTTAGCCCAGTCTGGGTGAACATACGCCTCTTTCTTGTTTTTAGACATTCTAACAGTAGTTGCGTCTATGTGATATAGATTTAGTCCACCATCGTATAATACGCCCTCTAAATAAGCGTTTCCAAAAGTGTAATAATCATCAGCGAGTTTCTTAAAAACATCTCTTAATGACTCACCATCAGCATTTACATCTTTGATATAATCTTTAACAGTTTCATTGTTAGTTACAAACTTTGCACCACTTGTGAATACTGCTTTTTGTGCTAATACACTTCTATGTGTACTAGATTTTCTTTTTAATTCTGCTAAATATTGAGGAAAAAGGTTATTAGTACCAAAAGGTATGAATTTAGTTCTTACCTTTGATAAATCTTGTGGCTCTTCAATATGCTCAGGAATTGCTAAATTAAAAACTCCAAATTCAAAAGTATTACTCTTCTGATTCTGTAGATTTTTTACCTGACTTTTTTGTTTTCTTTGGCTCATCTTTTGTTTTTGTAGTTGATAATTTTTCTACTAATGTAGTCATTCCTAAATCTTCGTAAGCATATGCTAACTCTTCTTGAGTTGCAGTACCCCATTTAATTTTAAAATCACCTTTATATGTTGTTCCTGATGATAATTTCGCTTTATATTCTGCCATAACTGTATATATTTTTAAGTGTGATAAATCTACAATTTTTTTGCCACAATCACACATTGTTAAAAAAAGATATTAATAGGAAAATGTTACAAAACTTTTTACGAACAAAGTTCAACCTATTGATATACCTTTAATTATTATTATGCTGCTGTAGTTGCTGTTAATGCTGAAGTATCAACTGTAACAGTTCCAATATACTTTCTTGGTAACTCAAACTGTCTTGCAGTTAAAGTAATTGTCATTCCACTCTCGTCAGAATAAGCCGCACCTGTTCCTCCTTCCGCAGAAGTAAAGTTTAAGAAAGTTTGACTTTTTGCAGCCACATCTTCGTTAGCATATTTCTCACTAGCACCAACTATCCACCATGAGCCATTAGTATCTTTTACTGCACCCATCATACAAGTATCTAGCATTGCTTGAATTTCAGCAAATCTATCATTGTTAATCTGTGGTATCATAAAAGTTAGCGTACACTCAAAAGCAGTTGAACCATTTTCTTTAGTTGCGTTTACTGTTAATGCACCAGTTTCGTTTTTGTTTTCAAAAACAAACCAGTTTGCAGCAGAAGCACTTGTAAGAATACTGTCAATGTCATGCTCTGAAGCAGTATTACCATAAACAACTGCATCATTAGTGTCCCAAGACCTCAAAAGTATTTGAGTAATCCCTCCAGTAGACTGCAGGTTACTACAATCAACACCGATTCCTTTATCTATTGCCATTTTATTTTATTTTATTGATTATTCAAAAGTAATTAAGAGAGTGCTTTTACACACTCTCTATTATTACATTATTATTATGTTGTTATTATTCCCCATTGAACTAAAGAAGGGTATAAGAACTGTACTCCTAACTTGAAGTAACCTCTGAAGAACATTTTTTCTTCTAAGTCATCGTAGAAAACTTTGAAAGAACCTTCTGGGTCAGTTACATCAGAACCAATGATTAAGTTCTCAACTGCACAGTAACATACACCATTGGTAGTGTTACCTGTTGCTGCTGTACTTTGGTCAACAAAGATTGCTGGGTTTAAGTCTGTTAAGATAGTATCCCATTCGTACATAGGAACTAACTCAACCCCTCTAAACATTACTTTACGAATACCCTCTTGTTGATTAACTATTGCTAAGTCAGCAGTTGCAGTTGCAGAAGTTTCTAAGTTTGCTAAATAAGCGTTAAACACTTTAGGTGTTACAAACATTTTCTTATCACCTGCTGGCACTTGTTGAAGTGCTGCTGGTGCGGTGTCATATGCATTTCTTAAAAGTGCTATTGCGTGTGATGCAGTTACAGTATCTACACTAGCCGCATTAGCCACCTGAATTTGAGCACCCAATACTGTTGCATCAGCACCCATTAATTTCATCCAACCTGTTACACCTTTGTATGCTGTTGAAGCATTATCTCCACCCCATGCTAATCTTACCACATCTTGTGCGATACCATTTACTGCTCTGTTTACGATTGCATCTCCTAATTGAGTTCCCTCAACATTCATTACATCTACACCAGAACGATACATTTCTTCAATATAAGTACCGAAAAACTCTTTTGAACATTGCTCTAAAGCAACTCTCATTCTACCTGCAGTAATTGTTTTGTCATCAATATTAAATTGAGTTGAACCACTTGTTGAAGAACAGTCTGTGTATTCATCTACTATTTTTGTTAAAGCAGCAGAAGTGTAAACATTCATTACATGTTTTACATTAGGAATAACTCTATAGTTACGCATAATATTATCACTTCTAAATACTGGCTCATAAAAAATTCTATCTAAATCAGCACCACTATAAGTTGCACTAATATTATCTTTTGCTACATTTGCCATTTTTTTCTATTTTTTAGTTATTAAATTTATTTCTCATTCTTGATGCCATTGCTGCATAAAAACCAGCATTAGCATCTTCTATTTTGTTTTCAACTACTGCTGGGTTTGCTTCAGTTACAATTTCTGTACCTTTAGCATCTGCCTTGTTGATTTTAGCGTTTAAC
>Ga0181397_1000634_pt1 | contig 12956 bp, 16 predicted proteins | sample 20SPOviralmetaG_FD_130126 | JGI IMG/M metagenome (GOLD analysis project Ga0181397, IMG submission 130126) | Marine viral communities from the oligotrophic San Pedro Time Series (SPOT) site, San Pedro Channel, CA, USA - 20 SPOT_SRF_2011-02-23 | ecosystem: Environmental > Aquatic > Marine > Strait...
CAGACTTGTAGAAGTCATAAGAACCTCTTCTGAAACCAGTGAAACCTAAATTTAATGCCATATCTTCAGAGTTGTTAAATACTCCGTAAGAAGTACCACCAGCTCCATAAGAATTCATTGAAGCTAACATATCGTCCATAGCTAAGCTAGTAGATCTGTTAACAAACATCATGTATTCTTCAATAGCACCTTGCTTATCAAACTCAGCTAAGATAGCGTCAAACTCAGCTAAATCAGTAGCAGCGGCAACACCAGTAACACCAGTAGTAACATTACCTCTGTCTTCGATAGCATCGAATAAACCTTGAGTACCAACGTTATCACCAGTCGCTCTTAAGTGATCGTCAACAGCGTTAGCGCCAGATCCTTTAACAGATTCTAACATAGACATTTCAATGTAATCATTAAAACGAGCTCTAGTATCAGACTCAGCTTTTAAGTACCATAGGTAACCTCCTTGACCACCTTCAGTTGAAATTTCTACCCAACCAATTCTAGAAGCATCAGAACCTGAAACTTCGTAGTAATCTTTCATTATAATTGGCTTGTTAGTAAACGTTTGGAAAGAAGGCTCATTTGCAGTATGCGTTTCCGCAACTCTTGAACCAGCAGCAGTAGTGTAGTAACCAGTAGCTTTACCATATTCAGAACCATAAACTAATAAAGTTGTTGCTTTAGAAGTTGTTAATTCAGCAACAGTAGTAGCGTCATAAGCTTTTACTGTAACTGAAGAAGTTGATGGAGCAGCAGTAACCATTGCTTTAAAAACACCATTAGAATTTGCTATTAAAACAGTATCATTAATTCTAACACCATGAGTTGTTGTTACTGGATTTTCATCAATATCAGTTTCAAACGTAAAAGTATGATCTGCAGACATATTACCTTTGTAAGATAAATGTAATCTTGATTGTTCAGACCAAACCACCTGATCAGCGGTCATAGCCTCTTCAGCCCCAACTTGCGAAAGAAATCCTGAAATAGTTCTCGGTCCGAAAACTTCAGCTTCTTTTTCCATTAAGTCTGGTAAATATTGTTGACCCCACCCTTTATTGTCTGCGGATGAAAGGTCTAAGTAATTTGTAGCTAGTGTTTGCTTCTGTGAAGCAGGTACACTATTTAAGCTACCTCCTGCATTAATTGCCATTTTTTGTAATTTTTAAATTTATTATTTATTTTTAATTTTAAACTTAAAATCAGAAGTATTTTGTCCTAACACTTTTACTTTCATTCCACCTGAGACAATTTCTTTATGAGCGCCTCTTGGGCTCATATTTACATTTTTGGCTTTTGCAATAGTTTCCTTAGTTGCATCTGCTTTTCCTTGCTCGTAAAAATGATTAGCTATAGCGTCAGCATTCATAGCTGTATATAACGACTTGTGGTATTCTTTAGCATTTACCAGTGCACCTTTCTTGTCGACAAACTTTGTCATAAAGTTAGATAAATCACTTTGTTCTGCTTTTACCTTGTTAGTGTCTTTGACATTAAACCTAAACCTTTTTTCACCAACTTGATATTCAAAACCTTTGAATTTATCGTTAAATAGGTTGTTAGTTTTTTGTTCAAAAACTTTAGTGTTGTTATCTACAACAATTTTAGTTTCTTCTGACTCTTTGTTGTATCTATTAAAAAAATCTACAGCTTTTTGTTGTTCGTTGGTCAACTTTGACCCAGCTTTAATTTCTTCATAGTATTTGGACTTTTGCCCGTCCAGATGGGCTTTAGCCTCGGCAACTTGCTCTTTGAGGGCTATTTTCTTTTTACGTATTGCTCTTTCGTCATCTACTTCTTCATCAATACCAAAATTATCTTCCATTAAAAAAGTTCTTTCTTCTGGTGTTAAGTGAGATTTAGTAGCTCTATAATATTCATCTAATACTTCTGAGTCGTCCATTTTGGTAACGTCTCTATTTAAATTAACATAGTCTTGTAGATCACCACCTGTCTCATCCATAAAGTCCATTAACTTTTGAATATTTTCAGGTAGTGGTTTTCCAGTCTCTTCTGCTTCAGTTACCGCTTCTTCAATTTTTTCTTCAACAGCTTCTACTTCTGTTTCTTTTAAATCTTCAACAGTTATTTCTTCTAGCACAGGTACTTCTTCGGTGGTATTTTCTACCACCTCTTCTTTTACCTCCTCAACTATGTTTGTTTTTTCTTCAACCGTGGGCTCTTCAGTTTCTTGAGCTAATGGTTTAGATAAGTCAACTTTTGCAACACTGTCATCGCCAGCGCTTTCAAATTTAGATTTAAATTGACCTTGTTCATTTCTTGGTTGTTCAGCTTTGGGCTGTTCAACTTGTTCAGGAGTACTTTGTACTTCCTCAACTGTGTTTTCGTTTTCTGCCATAATAAAATTTTATAAAATATTAAATATTAAGTTCGAGAGAATTTTTCCATATTCGCTCCCCCTGTAAGTATATCATTACCTGATGATTCAAAATTATTAAGTGAATCACCCTGTTTTCTTTGGTCTATCATTTCCTTTTGATAAGCCGCTTGCTTGTCAACTCTTTGATCTTTTCTATCTTCTCTTGTTGCTTCATCTGCTGATTTACTTTGCATTTCCATTTGCTTTGTTTGAGAATTTAAATCAAACTCAAATTGCATTAATTCTTTTTTAGCCGCAACTTCATTTTGTAAGTACTCACTTTGTAATTGATTTTTTGTTTGCTCTAACTGAATATCAGCCTGTGTCTTTACTTGTATTTTTTGTGCCTCCATTTGAGCTGCAGCTTGTTGAGCTTGTTGATTGGACTGAGCTTGAGCTTGCATGTTTTGTTGCTGCATTTGCTGATCTCTTTCCATTTTCTTTTTTCTTTTAATTTTCAACATTTGATTAGCTAGCTTAACATTTCTAACATCTCTAAGATCAATAGCATCATCCAGGTCTAGAGTTTTTTGCTGCAATGCCATTTGGATGTTGTTTTCCAATATTTGCTTTTCTTCTTCGTCTGGTAGTAATTCTATAAATATACCAAAGTCATACAAATGTAGGTTTTTCATTTCTTCTAGTGTAGCAACGTTGTGTGCTCCAATAGCATTTATGAAAGCTTCTCTTGTCGGAGAGTATTCTATAATATCAGATATTCTAAGTGATAAACACTCTGCAGCCTCAGCCGTTAAAAATAACATTGATTGTAATATATGCCTTGTCGCTGTATTGGAATTTGCAGCTGCTAGCTTTTGTACACCAACTAAAGCGTTTTTATCTGGCATACTACCATCTCTAGCCTCGTTTAATCCAGTTACATCTCTTATCATTTGTAGATAGTAATTATAAGTCTGTATTAAGCTTTGCATTTTATTACCACCAACTCCATTTTGTATCTGTTGAATTGGCACTTTAGCAGGATTCATATCCCCTTCTGATGTGAAGCTTCTACCAATAACAGAACCAGTTTGGAAGAACATGTTTAAAGCTTCTTGTGGATTATAGTTTGTTCCGTTACCTAAATCTATTTCAGCTAAACCATCAGCATCTAAAAATACACCGTCAGGTACCATACGCGCCATTACTTGTTGTAGCTTCAAATGAGTAAGTTGAATCATATCAGCAAAACCTGTTATTCTACCTACTAAACTTTCTATTCTGCCTTCATACATTCTTGGAGCAACTATTTGATAGTTCATTTTCACGGTACCAAAATCAGAATCTGATCTCATCATATTAGGTGCCATTTGCCATTTTAATAGCTTTTGACAACCAATTACAAACGCGCCCTCATACAAGCACTCAACCACTCTATCTAGTTTTCTAAACTCACCATCCATACTTTCCACAGGTGGGTTAAACGAATCATCTTTTTCTATAATCTTTTCTCCACCTGTTGCCGTCTTTTTTAACTTGTAAACACTGTTCATATGTGTTTTAAAATTAAAATATAAAACTTGTATTTTGTTTTTGTCGTCTTCTCTTTTTCTAACACTAGAGTAAACGTTACCCCTAGACTTACTAACTATCTCTTCTACTTCACTTTCAGTTAAGTGTTCAAATTCTTTTACTAATTCGTTTATTGGTATTTCTTTTATTTCACCGACGTAGTATACGTCTTCAAAATAAGGAGATTCAGTGTATGAATACACTAAGTTTGCTGGATCGACATATTTACTTTTAGCGCCGTCGTTCCAATCAAAAGTAGTTTTTGTTGCTGCTATACCTAACGTTGTTAGATCATACAAACACCTTCTCCTAACCAAGTCATAGTCACTAGCTTCTAGCAAAGTATTAACAGCTTGCTCTTCGGCTAACTCAACAGCTTGTTTATAACTAAGCTGCATGTGTAATTTTAATTCTTCTTCTGTATCAGGTAGAGTTTCAGGATCATTTTCGTAAAGGTTTAAATCGAAGTTTGCTTTAGCAGCATTATTAAATTCTTTTGCTCTCATATCCCTAAGCATAGACTCCATGTACTCAGTTCTCTTGCTCACGCCAAACTCGTCTTGAGAAAAGCAACTAATTTCATAGTTTCTTTGAGCCATACCATTAACAACAATATCAACAAACTTAGGAATAATAGGCACAGGCTTCCAGTCAAGATTTAAATATGATAAATCACCATTTATTGATAACTCATTTTTATACTTCTTAACATCTTGTTCCCCTCTAGCATATAGTCTTAATCTATGAAATGTGTTATGATTTGTGTTAAACTTATTGTTGTTGCCGTCAAACCACTCTTGCTTAATAGCTTTGGCGACTTTTAATCCGTAGTCGTCACTAAGTTTTTCTAAATCACTTACCGCTTGAGAAGGAAAGTTTACTATAGAATCTGTCATACTTTATTCTTTATTATTGTTGATTGAAATCCTTTGTTATTATATCTTGATATAGAAATATCTAAAGGCTTCTTTTTTACTTCAGGGTTTGGTCTATACAAATGTCTGTTACATCCCATTATAGCTAACCCAGAACTTATTGAAGCATCGTATTTAGTTCTTTTTGTTATATCAAATCTAGCCCAGTCATTAAGCGTTTTGTTGAAATACATATTACCATAATTACTTTCACCCTTTAAACCAACATGATCGTTGATATACATTTCTATTGCAGCCGCATGAGCTTGTTTTATATCTTCACTTGAATTAGGTATTCCACCTACTTCTTTTTCTGCTACTGATAATTTATTCCAAATTTTATCAGGTCTGTTCATGCTAAACTTTCTATATCCTCTTCTGCGTAAGTAGTATAATAATCTTGGTTTATTATTTTCCGCAAGTATTGGCATTCCATAAAACACTAACGCCATCAAAACGTCTTCAAAAAATATATCAGCTGTTTGAGGTCTAGCTATATATTCTAAAAAGAAAGTATTAGCTGGAGCGTCTTCCATCGAAAATTTAGTTAATCCATGTAAAGCTCCTTTTGATCCAGCACCGTCTACAGTTCCTGATATATCATATGAGTCACACCCAAAAGCTCCCATATGCTCGTTTCCTGGGTGCTTTACTCCATTTTTTAATATAACATTATTTTGTAATCTCATACCTGGTATCCAACTAATGTTAAATCTACCATTTGGGTCTGGATTAAAAACAACTTTAGTATCTTTAACTCCATTTGTCCATTGAAAATTACCGGGCGTTAACACCGATGAGTTTCTTATACCTTCGTTATAATCTATTTGCTCGTATATTTTTATAAGATTAAATAAACTATTTTTAGTTTCATCTCTAAAAGCATGCTCTTCTGTTCTGGGAAATTGGCGATAAAATTCATTTAAAGCGTCTTGATCTCCTTTTAAACCATCAGCCTCATTATCCCAGTGGCTTATTACACCTTGCTCTATTTCTATTCCATGTGGATCAAATGTTTGTTTTTCAGGATCAGTGAAAACAGGTTGCCCGAACTCGTCAATGAACCCTTCGTAATTCCATTCCATAGGAACAAACAAAGAATATAATCCCGACTTAGTCTGTCCATTTCTATTTCTTTTTGTAACATCTGAATCATTGTATAGGTTTTTAAAATTATCACCTCCTTTATCAAGTGAGTTACTAGTGCTACCCATCATACACTTTCCAACTATTCTACTACCTAATCTTAAACAAGTTTTTGTAACTCTCCAATTATTTTTTATATTATCAGGTCTTTCCCATTTACCACTTTCATCGTGTACTAATAAAGAAAGTTTTTCACCATCATAACTGTTGTCACCTGTATTTTTCCAGTCTATAGTTGTATCTAGTCCTTCAACGTCATCCATCTCCTCACGCTCACGTATTTTCTTACGAGTAAACTTTTTAGCTGGCACCCTATATGCGAGTTCAGACTTTGGTCGGTCCATACCATCTTGTATTGGTTTAAAGAAAAATGGATAGTTGAGACTTATTGGCACAACTTTATCTGTAAACATTTTTTTAGCATCAGCTCCAGTTTTAGATAATATACCAAATCTACTATCACTTGCTAGTGTTGCTTGATTAACGGTTTCAGCTGAACTCATAAAAGAAAAACCAGAACGTCTATTTTTTAAATAACACATTCCATAACTTCTTTTATCTGCTTTACAAGCTTCCCAAAATATATAAAACAATCTATTAGCCTCTCTAAAATCAGGGGCCCCAACGTCTATCTTACTCCACTGTAAGTACATATAGTGTGTTCCTGTGATATAAGTTGGCTTACCATTATTCATAAACCAAAATCCTTCTTCTCTTCTTTTAAACTCTTCGTCTATATACCCGTAGTGTTTTTCTTTAAAATCATCAGGAAAATCCTGCCAATCAAACACTGTTTTTATTTTTTTAAAAGCCGAATTAGCTTGAAACTGTTTCCACTTTTGTTTTGACTTTATATTACTGCAAGAGTATATTTCTTTAGGCTGCTTGGGTAAAGCTACTCGTAAACCCTGAATATCAAGAACCTCACCAATAATGCCCGTCTTTGATATTACAATAACATCAGCTTCTTTGTTATAGCCATACTCCCACTTTTTAGACTTATTAAGTCTTTTAATAGTAGTTAGCTTTATAGGCTCTACTGTTTTATATAATGTTTGTTTGTAACTCATTTTGATCTACCTTCTGCGAAACCTTTAAATGTTGTTTCTTTTTTTTCCTCATCTTTACCATCAAGCATATTTTCTTCTTCGTGGATTCTATTTAGTATTTCAAACGCATCGAATATAGCTAACTTCTTTGTAGCCGCGGCGTTCTTTAATCTATCTGCTGATATATCTTCGTCTGAATCAACTATTTCTTCTCTAGCTACTTTAATTAATTCTTCAACTGCTTTGTGCCCAGCTTGGATTATATTCTTCTTCGTTTCCTTGATATTCATATTTAATTGTAATAAATTTATTCATAACCCTGTATAACCTTTCTCCGTTTATAAAATCTTCACACTGAGTCCCTGGTCTAAATCCCACTAGGTCATTTACACAAAAACTACCATCAGAATACTTTACTACACCCATAGACTCCTTTTCTAAGCTCAAGCTGAATTTATCTTTAGATTTTATTGGTTTAACTAAAGAGTAACCATTTACAGCATTCCATAGTTTGTTTGATTTGTATAAATATATTTGTTCTTGTGATATTATGTATTTATTATCTTCCCAATAAGAACTACTGTTTCTTTCTCTACCCTTAACGTCATGCCATCTTCTAAATATATTGTGATGTACTATTACTTCATCACCCACGTTAATAGGTGATTGAAATAATAGTGGAGTAGCGATTACTTTTGCTAATCTATTTACATACTGATGGTTGACTATTTCAGTATTAAGTATTAATTCTTTATTACCAACTCGGGCGCTGTTATTATAACGATCGCCAATAGGAGTAATAACATAGTCTTTATAAGCTTTCATTAATACTCTAAATTGTACTCAACTGATATAGCCATATTTTTATTAAAATCTTTCCAGGGTATAACTATATCTTTTTTTCTTATATAAATACAGTACTTATCTTGTTCCTCTATTATATCACAAATTTGATGACCGCCGTAAACCTCCTGGTCTACGGCATAGTGCATCGAATCATTTTTATAGTCTTTACCTATAGTAATTTTTCTTATAATATTACTTTTCATCACCTTCTGGTTTAGGCCAATTTATGGTACCATCCTCTATGTTAACGTCATAAGTACCATATTCTTTTTGCAACGTATCTTGAAACAAACCTATTCTATCTTGAGACATTGATAGGTTGTGAAGCACTGTATGCTTTTGAGCCTCGATCTTACCTATATTAAACTGCATTGTATTTACAGAGTTAACTAGTTTTTGTAATTGCTCTAAGTGTTTGTCTGATATTTTTTCAGCTCTAGGTTTTACCTCAAACTCTTTTAATGATTCTGCTTTTGTTCCTTGTTCTAAATTTTCTTTTTTTGCCATTGTATTTAATTTTATTTGATTATTATTTATTTATTAATGATAGTATTTTGTTAACAAGTACATCATAACTTGTGTTATCTCCGAACCACTTAATGCCTTGTTGTAAGCTAATAGTTCATAATATTCTCCTTCGTAGTTACTGTCGCTTACACCTCCTGAATTAATACTTCCTATCGTCCACTTTCCTAAACATAGTATACCACTTTGTAAATCAAAAGTTTTAGATGGTATTGTTTCCGTATCTAAAGCCCCACTAAAGTTTGTCGATAGATACATTCCATTGCTACCACTTCCAAAAACAGCCATTAGTGGTGTTATGCTATTTAAAACAGTACCTCCAGTTACAGACCAAGATGTTCCACTAGCACCCTCATCATCATCTCTATGTATAACAGTAAAGTTATCGTTTATCGGATTTGTCCTAGCTTCAAAATAAGTTTCTTGAAGTCTACCAACTTCCCCAGCTATATAACTAACTGGCTTTAACAACCAGTGAACCTTTCCACTAATACCAGTTGGATTTGCTGAAGATGGTTTTATAACCCAAAAAAAGGTTAGTTTAGATCTATCAAAAGGATTAGTGCTAGTATGGCTATTTGAAAACTTATTAGTAACCGTGGTTCCTGCGCTCGGGGAAGGGTAAAATCCATTACCTTGATAAAAATTAGCATTAGGGGTTAATTTGTTTCCATTACCACCACCGTGACTAATAGTATAATTAGATCCAGTGCCAGATGAGACCCAACCTGAAGTAGCCTGTAAACTTGCATTATCATCAAAATCAGCATAGCTAAGACCATTAACACCGTTTAATCTAAACTTAGGAGCTTCACCACCTCCGTCATCACCTGGTTCTGACGCTGAGGTTTGTGCTCTTAAAAATTGACCAAGCCTACCAGGAGCACCAGCTTTATTTTGTATTCTACCTATATGATCGTCAGGGCCAATTGTGTTTAGTCCACTGTTGTCCTTGTACATTGTAAATTGATCAGTGAAATCATACCAAGCTATGCACGAGTCAAATAAGTTAAGCTCGTCCATTATAAGTGGTGGTTGAAGCGTAGAGTTTTTAACTATACTTCTGCTCCATGGCATGCTTATATTATTACCCAGCATTACAGCCCAAAATAAAGTATTACAGAACCTTGTTGTAGATGAACCTTATTCCACCTACCGTACATTGTTATGCCGGCTGGGAAAAGATTTCCTTCGGCCACTTCTTCAGCGCCAACTCCATTTTCAGTGATTTGCGTCTCTGTTCCAAAGTATGCAACATTATCTTGATTAACTTGATCTAACTCATTAAATTTACAATCATTAACTACTGTTATAGCTACCACAACTTTATCTGTCGGGGGTGTGAAAGCATCTCCGTCATCTAAAAATGCACTACCCAATCTACCAAATCCGTACTCAACTGTATTATCTAAATATCCCATAGTTTATTTTATTTAATTATAACCGTCAGTGTAGTCATCTATCATCCAGCCTTTAGTTAACGTTAAGGTGCCTTGGTCAACTGAATACGGTTCTATACCATCTTTAGCTACAGTAACATCTACCATGTCAGATGTGCTCGTGCTATTATGAGTGCCATCGTTTTTACATTTTTTAAAATTCCATTTCTTGTAAAACTTATCACCAAGAGTACCACCATCAGATGTTACATATATACTCATGTTTCTTATAAAGAAAAAAGCTCCACTTTCTGGCGTATCACCACCTGGGTTCCAAATAACTCTCCACGTATCTCCATAGTTACCGTCGTGATCGGCTTTAGGCACAGTAAAAGTATACTCTCTTAAACCCTCAGTACCTCCAAATGCGCTGCCATTTTCCTTCTTAAGATAAAGCGTTCTAGCGTCACTTCCATTTGTACCACTATAGGCATGCTCAAACCTAGTGTAAACAGCATCATAATCTGAGTTGTCATCCCATTTTGCTGGAGGATAAAGCTTTATTTCAGCAACTAGCTTTATTTCATCATCTGTATGTTTTGTTACACCTGCAAATATATCTGTGAATTGAAATCCTGACGTACTTGTTTGAGTGGCAGAAAAATGCCCTCGCATACCACTACCGCCACAAGGAGTACACTTAGTGCTGAAAGATAATCCTGATCCTAATCCTAATACCATTATTTTCCGAAATAACAGATTATACCATTAGCGTTATCAGTTTGTAATGATACATGTGTCCACCTACCATATATTGTTACTCCTTTTGGAAACTCGACAACAGCGTCGACTACTTCACTACCACCACTATCATTACCACTAGTAATACCAAAATAGCTATTAGTTTTTTCAGTACCACTGTATTCTATTGGTATAGCGTTTGTATCTACTGTTAAAGCACTTAGTTTAACATCGTCTAAACATTGTACAGCAACAATAACCATCCCATCTGGTGGGATAACAGTATTGCCAGCTGTTTGAGAGTGAGCACTACCTAGTTGCCCAAATTGATATGATACCTCTTGTGAATTCATAATTTATTTATTATTTTGTTGTTCATTCTTTTTTGACGATCCGCCGAAAAAGAAATCGACTACCGTATTAACTTTTGCGCTCATAGCTCCGAATATTGTAGAGATAAAACTTATCTCAAATTCTCCTAGTTCTATATCACCTATCATGAAGAATCTAAACATTACAAAGCTTAAAGCAAAATATGCTACCGTGAATAACGTTGCAAGTATCTTTTGAATAAATGCATCGTCTTTATACATATCACGAGCGCTCTTTCTGTCTTCGACCTCTTTGGCGAAAGCTTCAGTTTCGGCTTCGAGTAATAAGCGTCTAAGAGCGAGCTTCGCTTCATCTCTTTCCTTGTCTGTCGTAATAACTTTGTCAAGTATTCCTTCTGCATTATCTACTATTTTGCCGAATAAGCCATTTACAAATTTTCCTATCATCGTTCATTGTCTTTTATCATATCATCGATAGACTTATTCATGACCTTATCGGTGTATGATTGATTATTAAAAAACACACTTTTCTCTGATGTAGGTATATCTTCCTCTCCTAATAATATTCGATATATCCTACTAATTAAGTGTGAGCATTTAAAAGAGGTTTTGAATACAGAGTATTTGATGGTTGTTCTATTTCTGTGTCTCCACGTTTCTATCCAACCATTCCTCTTTAATTTCTCCCAACGGTTCTTATCCCAACTCATGGTATATGTTCCGTCGATAAATTCATTTCTTGTAAAACGCCCCTTGCAGTCTAAATATATTAAGAGTTCAAGGTCTGCGTCTGTTAACCCGTAAGTTTTACAGGCCCATTTTCTAACGAGCCTGTAATACTTAAGGATTTGTAAATCACGTAAATCGTGACTAGTTAATCTCATTTAGATTATCCACCTGGTGTAATTGTTACTGTTCCCGACAATGGAGCTATATATGTTCCATTTGCTTCATCAGCAATAACAGTCATTGCACCTGATGGCTTAGAGCCACTAATAGCACCACATACTATTTCGCAAATTTGAGCAAAATTTAAATTGCCAGCAACGCCAGTATTTGGAAACGTGATTAGTATCTCGTCATTATTGTCGCCATCAGCGGAGTTTGGCCCAATTTCAACCACTGGTTTAAAATAAAGCTTAGCAGTAGTTGCTGAAGCTGAATCTATTCCCATAAAATTGCCAGCTGGAAGAGCCCATGCAGATCCAGCAGCATTTGCGGTACCTTCACTAAAATATACATAATTCATATTTTTATTTTTTTTTAAGTTATTAATTAATTGATTTTGATTCTAAGTTTATTGTTTATGGTTTATAGTTTACGTATAATCTACTTTAATAGTAATTACACGTTTTTAGCGAATAGTAATTATTCTACTATAACTATGTCCCTAGCTTTTATAACTCTGTACATAACATCATTGTATCCTATATCATGTCCAGCTCGCATATCATAGTATACCACATCGCCTTTCTTAACAACAGATACGTCGTTACCAACCGATATTATGTTAGCTTTTTTATAACGATTATCTTCGTCTGTCTTGTCTGTTAATATAAAACCTTTAACTTTTTTAGGTTCTTCTTTTATTTTATCTACTATAACGTAGTCATTAACTGCTTGCATTTGGTACTCTTATATTTGAAATTACACAATCTGCTGACATAACAGTTAAAGCTACACTTACAGCATTTTTAAGTGCAGACTTAGTTACAAGCACTGGGTCAATAATACCTTCTCTAACCATATTAGGAAAAGTACCATTAACTACATTGCAACCATAACCCTCTTTTAAATTATTAGGATTCATTGATAGCCCAGCGTTATCCATTATAGTTTCATATGGTGATCTTAAAGCTTTCAATAATACATCACTACCTTTAATTTTTTGTGAAGCATTAAGTAAAGCAACACCTCCACCTGGAACTATACCTTCTTTTAAAGCTGCACGAGTAGCATATATAGCATCTTCAACTCTATCTTTCTTTTCTTTTGACTCTATTTTTGAATTAGCTCCAACTTTTAATACTGTCAAAGTATAATCCTAATGTCGTATTACTAAGTGGATTCATCCATCTCAATCTAGACGCTGGTATCAGTAGCGATGTTAAATTCACCGCACCTGATTCTGTTCCGTC
>Ga0181397_1000636_pt1 | contig 12914 bp, 15 predicted proteins | sample 20SPOviralmetaG_FD_130126 | JGI IMG/M metagenome (GOLD analysis project Ga0181397, IMG submission 130126) | Marine viral communities from the oligotrophic San Pedro Time Series (SPOT) site, San Pedro Channel, CA, USA - 20 SPOT_SRF_2011-02-23 | ecosystem: Environmental > Aquatic > Marine > Strait...
ATTAGTATAAACATAAACAGAAGTGGAAGTACAGATTAATACAACTATTACGTTTGATAACCTATTAGGTGCTCAAAAAAGAATCACACATCATGTGGGAGGAACTCGTAGTGGTAAAACCTATGCTATACTTCAGTACCTTATTGTAAAAGCATTACAAGAAGAACAGAACATAACTATCGTTAGAAGGACCGTTCCGTCTCTTAAAAGAAGTGTTATAAAAGACTTTAAAGAAATCATGATTGATGTAGGTATATGGAGTAATGATTCATATAACATCTCAGATAGGGTTTACACTTTCTCTAACGGTAGTTTAATATCTTTTGTTAATACAGATGATGCAGAAAAATTAAGGGGTGTTAAATCGGATATTTTATTTATCGATGAAGCAAGTGAACAACACGAAGAATCTTACTTTCAATTAAGTATAAGAACAAGTGGTGAGATTATCTTAGCTTATAACCCAACTGTTTCACCTTATCATTTCCTTCGTAGTATGGATGATGTAGAGATATTCAAGACTACATACAAAGATAATCCTTATCTACCACAAGTAATGATTAAGGAGATTGAAGCTCTTAGACAAAAGAATCCTAAGTATTGGGAGATATATGGTTTAGGTAACTATACTGTTAACGATAAGGCAGTATTCCAAAACTTCCAAATATTAGAAGAACTACCTGTTCATGAACTAGTAGGATTTGGTTTAGACTTTGGATTCTCACAAGACCCAACTGCTTTGGTAGCTGTACATAGACATCACGATATGATATATGTTAGAGAACTAATGTATGATACAGGTCTAACAACACAAGATATAATAAACAAACTAAAGAGTTTAAACATAGGTAGACAAGATGAGATTTGGGCGGATAGTGCAGAGCCACGATTGATAGAAGAAATCTATCGTTCTGGTTTTAATATTAAACCTGTAAAGAAAGGACCTGATTCAATCCGATTCGGAATCTCGGTATTACAAAACTTTGGTATAACTGTTGATAAGGCATCTACACATATGATTGATGAGTTGTATGGTTATGAGTATATCACAGATAAGAATGGAGTAGTATTAGATAAACCACAAGATTTTAACAATCACTTAATTGATGCATTGCGTTATCTTGCAATGAGTAGGTTGAGTATAAAACAAAAGAACAAAGGAACATATACGTTATCCTTTAAATAATAAACAATATGATAAAGTATTTAGAGATAGGTGTTGCTATGGGTGAACACGCAGAACAAGTGTTAAGAGATAGAAATATATACTATACAGGTATTGACCAATGGAAGTATGATACTACAATGGAACACGAAAAGAATAAGATAAAGAATTGGAACACACAAGAGAAATGGGATGATGTTTACAAATCGGTATTAAAGAAACTTAGTAAGTTTGAAGATAGAGCTAGTATTATAAGAGGCTCATCAAGAGATGTAGTACCAACACTAGTACACAAATACGATGTTATATATGTAGATGGTGACCATTCATATGAAGGAGCTAAAAAAGATTTAGAATTATCTCTTGAAGTATTAGCAGAAGATGGTAAGATTATAGTTGATGATTTACAATATCCATCAGTAGCTCAAGCATTCAGAGAATTTTTACAAGAGAATGAACAACTAGAACACAAAGGTGATACAATATGGCGAAAATTATAGAAGTTAACATACCAGAAGAATACAAGAATAAAAACAAGTATGAGATATATTCTCATCTTGAACAAGTATCTCAATATGCTCACAATCTTAAACAACAGATAGAAGATAAAGATGCAGAGATTAAATTAAGAGATTCTCAATTACAGAAACAAAGAGCTGATATTATGAAATTAAAATCGGTAATAGGACATCATAAGATAGAGATACACAATCTTAAATTAGATTCAGTAGTAGAAGAGATAGAACACGAAGTAGTAGAGGATAAAGGATTTAACTATATGCCTGCTTCACTTAAGTTCCATGAAGTAGATGGTAATGTACCACAAGACCCAATAGAGAAAAGAAAATGAAGAAAGAAATAAACATAACAGTACCAAAGAATTATTCAGCAGTATCGTTTAAGAAATACTTAAACATACAAAAAGATTTAGCTGATTATAAGGATGATGAACAAGCACAAGATGCATTCCTTTTATATAACTTATGTGGTATTACACCTGAGATAGCTAGAAAGTTAGATAATAAAACAGTAAACAAAGTTAAAACAGATTTGTATGAACTGTTAAACAATCAAGATTATGATTTACAAAAGAAAATTACAATCAATGATGTAGAGTATGGATTTGAACCTAACTTAGCTGAAATGAGTTATGGTGCTTATTTAGATGTATGTAAACACGAAGAGTTAGCATTAGATAAGAACTGGCCTGATGTACTTTCTATCTTATATAGACCTATAACTAAAACAAGTGGAGCTCTATATGAAATCAAACCTTATGATAGTTCAGATATACTTGACCCGAAAGAATGGTTAGATGTTAACATGGATTTTATGTTTGGTTGTTTTTTTTTCTTCAATCGTATCTATCTGGATTGCTTGAAAGATACCCTGAAATCTTTGACGGAGGAAACATTGACCCAAACTCAAGTGGGGCCACACATCAAGCAGGCTTTGCTAGAAAGTGGAAAACTTATCAATCTATTGTCATCCTCGCCCAAAATGACCTTCTTAAGTTCGAGGAAGTAACGAAAAGACCCTTAGAAGAGTGTTTACTCTACTTGTGTTACTTAACAGATAAGAATAATATGGAAGCTGCTATACATCGCCAGAACATGGCAAAGTATAAGAGATAATCTATACAAATATAAAACCCAATTGTTTTGTTATATAACTAAAAACAAATTGACATGTCATATTCTCGTAGTTTAAGAAAACGAAGACAATCAGGTATCAGCTTAGGTCCAACCATAGGAGAGAGTTCACCTAAGAACTCAAGAAGAGGTTGTTTGTGTTTAGATAGTAACACTTACCATGTTGATTGCTGTGATGGGTACTTACAGAATCAAGGTATAGGACAAACTGAGGTATCAATAGTATCAAGAGGAGCATTCTCCTCAGGATTCTCAAATGGATTTGACATTCAAGAAACAAGATAAAGAACCATGGGTAAAACTAAAGCACAATTAAGAACAGAGAATTCGGCTAATTTTCCAAATAACAATTCTCAATTTATTACACCAGAGAGACTTAGAGATTTCAATACTGATATTATTGATTCTTTAGTTGTATCAAGTGATTCTGGTTCATTTGTAACTACTGCATCTTTCGATAGTGGTACAAGAGTACAAACATTTACGAAAGCAGATGGTAGTACGTTTACAAATACAATACCAGGAGGAAGTGGTGGAAGTACTAATACAGGTAGTTTATTAGTAACCTCATCATTTAACAACACTACAAGATTACAAACCTTTACTAAGGGTGATGGTAGTACATACACTAATAGCATACCAACAGGTGATACAGGTTCATTTGTAATAACTGGTTCTGTTAGTAATGCAACTTCTACATTTACTAAAGGTGATGGAAGTACATTTGGATTAACAGTAAACAATGTAGTAAACTCTACATCATCTTCACATTCTGAATTTAGTGAAACATCAGCAGATGTAATTGTTGGTGTAAAGAATACATCAGGTGTTACCTTACCAAAAGGAACACCAATATATGCAACAGGTGTAACAGGTGAAAACATAAACATAGCAAGTGCTAGTAATGATTCATCTACAACGATGCCGGCTATCGGACTTCTAGCAACAGAACTTACAAACAATGCAACAGGAAATGCATTTACAAGTGGTAAAATTATTGGTGTTAATACTGATGGATTTACTGCAGGTAGAAATGTATATGTAAATACAGCTGGAACGTTTACACAAACTAAACCAACAGGTACATCATTAATACAAAACATTGGTGTTGTTGGTAAAGTAAACTCAACAGAAGGTGAGATACTAATACAAGGTAGTGGTAGAAGTAATGATTTACCAAATATTACAAGTGGTTCAGTATGGGTAGGAAACGCAAGTGGAGTACCAACACCTACTAGTAAAAATAAATTAGGATTAGCATTGACTGGTTCTAATAACATCTTTGGAGGTAATCAAACATTTAATGATATTACAGTAAATGGAACAGGTTCATTTGCTTATATACAATCAGTAACAGGTTCAGCTAAAATTATAGGAGATGCATTTCTTATATTAAATGCTGATACACCTACACAAAGATATGCTGGTATCAAAATAGAAGATACAGGTTCAGCAACAACTGCTTCATTTGAATGGGATGGTGATAATGATAAATGGATAACAATAGATGAAGGTGGAAACGCTTCAAATATGTTGGTTGGTCCTGAAGGTACTAAAGGTTCAGAAGGAACTTTCTTTACAAACGTATTAATAAAATCACTAGATGGTACTGGTAAAACAACAAACTCTAGTATTTTAGATAATGGAACAGATGGAGTAAGAGTTTTTAACTTTGCATCAATTGGAACTAACAATGGACATTACCTTGAAGTAACAGGTAGTGGTGCTAGAAGAACAAAACTAACAACAGGAACAGTTCAAGCTACAACTGATGGTAGTAGAACATTCTTTGGTTCAGGATTCTTTGGTGGATATTCAACAATATATAATGGTTCTGATGACCATGAGTTTGGTATTGTAGGACAATCATCTAATTACTCTGGTGATTGGGTAGGTTGTGGTATTATGAACAACGCTGATGGAGGTAACTCATATACAACAGTATTAGGATTCCAAGATAAAACAAACTATACAGATAATGCGGTAACAGTATTAACACCACTTATAGTTTCACAATCAGCTACATTTAAACAAGCATCTACATTTGATAATGATATAACAGGTAATGGATTTACTCAATTTAATTCAGATGTTGTTTTAGGTGGATTAACAATAACAACTAATGATTTCAATCCAAGAGGTCCTATTAGTTCATCTAATAATATACAAGCAAACAATCTTACTATTATTAGTGAGACAGTTGTAAATAGTATAAGTGCATCATCGTTTGTATCTGCATCAACATTCATTGGTGATGGTTCACAATTAAGTAATATTGCAGGTGGTATCTTTATTGAGACAGGTTCATACTATGCAACTTCAAACGATTTACAAGTAACTGGTTCATTTAGTGTAAGTAAAGCAATTGGTGGACAAAACAAAGATTTAACAATTACATCAAACACTGCATCAGTTGATTTAAGAGATTCAAATACATATACTGTAACTCTTGTATCATCTGCAGATACACATATAGATGTAACACAATTTGGAGAAACAGCACAATCATTAAACTTATTAGTGAAACAACCATCTAGTGGTAATACAGGTTCGATATCATTCTCAAATGACTTTAAGTTCGGTGGAGGATATTCATATCAACCAACACCATCTATAAACTCTGAAGATATTTTATCATTCACAAGATTCGGTAATTCATTATATGGAACATTTATAAACAACTTTAGTTAATATGTTTACACCATTAGCGTATAATAAAAACACACAAATAGAAATAGATAGGTTTGATAACTCAGGTTATTCAACTGATACATCAGTTAAGGCAATGGGTATTGGTATACCTGATACAGATTTCTACTCAATAGGTAGTGGATGTAATGCAGGTACTATTGCAGTACAAGCTTTTCCAAATGCCTCTGATACTAAATCACCATATGGTGCAGAATCAAAATGGTTGTTCTGGTCACATGAAGCTTCATCTGTATCTGCTTGGTGGCAACTTTATATTGCAGGTGCTGATAATACACAAATTGGTGGAGGTAGTAACTACTCTATGTTAGATAATACTGTTGGTACACCAAAAGGAGGATTCTTTGTATCGTTAAGAGAACGAAGTGGAGGTGGAGGTAACAACGATGGATTACTATGGTTAAATAGTGGTAGTGATTGGGCATCAGGTGAAGGTCTCTATGATTGGGATAATCCTGAACCTATTAGGATTGCTATAACATTTAAGAAAGATACACCAGTTAATGAAGGTACATTCTATGCATCTCTTAATGGACAAACAATGACAGCTACTTGGGAAAATAGAAGTGGTTATAATGTACAGGCTAGAAAATGGTTATGTGATATTTGTCCAACAGGTCAAGATGTAAAGATAGGACATGGATATTCTACAAAAGTACAAAGAACAGGTGTAGATAGTGGTTCATTTAGTGAGATAACTTATTTTACATCATCTCTTTCACAAGAAGAAATGAATGCTATAACAGCTCAACCATATGGAGCACCACTTAACTTCTTAGGTAAAAGGTCTGATGCATCGAAAGAAAATGAAGCTAATGTTGATTATGTTATTAGACAAGAAAACAAAGTACAAACAAGTGGAGATACAATTACTTCACAATTAAATGGTGTATTTGCATATGCTAATAAAGGACAAACTTCAGATGCACCAACACAAGCTAAAACAGTAGCTGATTCACTTGCAAATGTAACGAGTGGTTCTGCATTAAATACTGAACTAGATGAATATAGATTAAGAGAATAAACTATGAGTGATAAAGTAGATAACAGATATGATTGTCATGAGGATTGTCAATGTACTCACGATGATATAACGAACAAGTGTGATGGTAACTGTCCAACAGATATACCTGATTGGCTTGAACGTAAAAATGCAGCATTGGCGTATAGATAATAAAAAATTACTATAAACATTAATTAACTTGTTATATAGATATATAAATTTATATAACCTAAAAAAGAGAGAAAACTATGAATTCAAACACAGTATTAGGTAAGATTATGACTTTGTTATCTATGGATAACAGAGAAGTTAAACTTACTGTAGCACGATTAGCTGATGGAACATTGGTTGAATCTCCAACTTTTGATGTAGGTGAGTCTTTAGAAATTATTCACGAAGACGGTTCGAAAACTAAAGCACCCGATGGTGAACACCTACTTGAATTAAAGGATGAAAGCGGAAATATAAACAGAATCAAAATCTTTACTGAAGATGGTATCATTAAAGAAAGAGAAAATGTTGAAATCGAAGCAGAATCTGAGGAGGAAAAACCAGAAGTAGAATTAGCTGATGTAGAAACAAAAGATGTTAAACCATTGCCTGAATCAGGTAAGGTTTCACCTATTGAACCCCAAGTAACATTGGAAGAAGAAGACTCTAAGGAAGAGGAATTAGTAGACGAGGAGGTTGTTGATAAAGATGCAGAGATTGTAGATTTAAAAACAAAACTTAAAGAAACTGATGACAAAATCGAAGAGATGAAAGAAAGAATCGAAGAACTTGTAAAGTATTTCGAGGACATCAAAAAAGAAGAAGAATCTTTAGAAGAAGAAAAGAAAGAAGAAGAGGAACTAGAAGCTAAGAGATTAGATGGAGCTCCTGTTGAACAATCTAACTTCTCTAATACAAAAAAGAAAAATACATTTAAGATACCAAATTCTCATAACACGGTATTGTCAAAAATGTACAAATAATTAATTAAACTAAAAGAGAGAGAAAAAAATGAAAAACGTACAAAAATTCGCTACTCAGCCCTCAATCACTAACAGCACATATGCTGGTGAAGCGGCGGCTGATTACATTGCGGCAGCATTGTTATCTGCAAGAACTCTTGATAACAACTTGGTAACAATCAAGCCTAATGTAAAATTTAAAGAAGTGATTCAAAAAGTTGACGTATCATCTTTAGTTGCTGACGCTAGTTGTGATTTCACAGCTACTGCATCTGCTTCAATTGAAGAAAGAATACTACAACCAAAAGAATTACAAGTAAACTTAGAACTGTGTAAATCAGAATTTGTTGATTCTTGGAATGCACTACAACTTGGATACTCTGCATTTGATGATATTCCTAGAAACTTTAATGATTTCTTAGTATCATATGTAGGTGGGAAAGTTGCTGAAAAAACTGAACAAGACATCTGGTCTGGTGATTCATCTATAAATGGTGAATTCGGTGGATTCGAAACAAGTTTATCTGCATCTGCAGCTACACTTTTAACTTCAGCTGTACAACCAGCAAGAACTGATGGAGACGGTGCTATCGTTTCAGGTTCAGTTACTTCTGGAACAGTAATTGCTAAATTACAAGCAGTATATGATACTATCCCTTCTTCTGTATATGGAAAAGAAGATTTAGTAATCTATATTGGTTCTAAAGTTGCAAGAGCTTACCAATCAGCTTTATCTGGTGTTTCTAATGTAGGAGCATACAACAACCAACTTAACGTAGGTGAAAAACCATTAAACTTCCAAGGTATTGAATTAGTTCTTTGTCCTGGTATGAGTGATGATATCATCGTTGCGGCTCAAAAATCTAACTTATTCTTTGGTACTGGTCTATTATCTGACCACAACGAAGTAAGAGTATTAGACATGGCAAATCTTAATGGTTCTCAAAATTACAGAATCATCATGAGATATACTGCTGGAACTCAGTTCGGTGTTGGAAAAGATATCGTATACTATGGGGCATTTTAATAATTAATAACTAAAAAAGGAGAAATACTATGAGTTGTAATATTACAGCCGGAAGGCAAGAAGTATGTAAAGATAGCGTAGGTGGTCTACAAGGAGTTTATTTTATAAACTTCGAATCTGGTTCATTCACAAAGGATGGAAACGGAGAAGTAACTACTTTAGCTGGACAGACAGTATACTATTATGAGCTCAAAGGAACATCTGCTTATACTGAAACAGTTAATTCATCAAGAGAAAATGGAACAACGTTCTTTTCACAAGAAACTACGTTGAACCTTAAGAAACTTACGAATGAAATGACTACTCAGTTAAAGTTATTAGCTTATGGAAGACCTCAAATTATCGTTTGGACAAATGCAGGAGATGCACTATTAGTTGGAGAAGAACATGGTTCTGATTTAACTGCTGGTACAATTCAGACAGGTGGAGCGTTAGGAGATTTATATGGATATTCAATAACAATGACAGGTGAGGAAAGATTACCTGCAGCGTTCTTGAGTGGAAGTACAGCTGCTGACCCATTTGCTGGTCTTGCTGGTCAACCAACAATAGTCTATTCATAAGATAATTGTTAGAAGAACCTTAGAGTTAATAAAAAACAAACCCTTCTCTTAGTGAGAGGGGTTTTTTTTGTCTATATACTACCTATTGTACACTTATGTGCAGATAATTACAAGATAAAGTTAGTTTGTTATATAACTAAAAAAGTTAGATAATGTTATCTTATTACATCAGTCAATCAAATGAATTCGTAATTAGAACTAGAGATACTGGTTCTGGCGATACTTTTACTCTAAAAATGGAGGATATGTTAACTTATGGCACATCTTCTTATCTTATACCAACTAGTTCTTATAACTTTAATCCTTATGAGAACATACTAACCTTTTCACAATCGTTAGAAGGTATAGTAGAAACAGGTCAAGAGTTTAGAATAGAAATTAGTGGTAGTAATAGTGGTTCAATTTATTTTGGCTCACTTCAAGTATTTGGTTCTCAATCAATTGATAAACCAAACTACACTACTCAGAATGATGAGTTTGTAAGTAACGTTACTGATAACGAATATATAGTCTTATAATATGAAAGAACAAGGTAAATTTTCAGTAGTAAACTTCTCAAGACAGGATGTACCCATCATCCAAGAAGATACTAAAACAAGATACAAGTGGGTACCTGTTGGAATATTAGACCAAGATGATTACTTTGGTTTAGTAACAGAAGCTTATAACACCTCTACAACCAATGCGGCGTGTGTAGATGGAGTTGCAGATTTAATCTATGGTAAAGGTCTATTTACAAAAGATGAATCAAAGCAACAAGAATTAGATTCTACAATTCCACCAGAAGATTTAAGAAAAGTATCATTTGATTTAAAATTATTTGGTAATGCAGCTTTCCAAGTTGTATGGAATAAATCACATACTAAAATCTTAAAGATATATCACACACCTGTTCAAAACTTAAGAGCTAAGAAGATACATGGTATGGGTAAAGTAGATGGGTACTACTATTGTTCAGATTGGAATGATGTAAGAAAACAAAAAGATAAACAATTTATACCTGCCTTCGGTTCATCTAATGAAGAGATAGAAATCTATTATGTAAAAGAATATGAACCAGGTAGATATTACTATTCATTACCTGATTGGATTAGTGCATTACAGTTCTCGTTTAGTGAAGCTGAATTATCTAACCTACACCTTAACAATATAGAAAACGGTTTCTTACCTGTTGCAATGGTTAACTTTAACAATGGAGTTCCTGCACCTGAAGAGAGACAAGTAATCGAATCATTATTAGAATCTAAATTTACAGGTACTAGAAATGCTGGTAGGTTTATGGTATCGTTTAATGATGATGCAATTAACAAACCAACTATTGATACACTTCCTATGGAGAACTTACATGAGAAGTATCAGTATGTTGCTGAATATACACAAGATAGAATCCTTGTAGCTCACAGAATAGTATCACCATTACTATTTGGTATTAGAACTGCAAGTAATGGATTCTCATCACAATCAGAAGAAATGAAAACTGCATATTCAATTATGCAAACAATGACTATCTTCCCATTCCAAAATCAACTTATAAACTGTATATACGGTATGTTTAAGGTTGGTGGTATAGATATTAACGAATTATACTTTGAACAACTTACACCTCTTGTAATCTTATCTGATACTGCTGATGATACAGACCAATCAATAGAAGAAGTTCAAGAAGAGATAGATGATTCTTTACAAGGTGGTGAAGGTGAACAATCAGAAGAACAATTAACTAAAGAGTACGAACCCCTAAGACCATCTGATTTTGGTTTTGAAGCACATTACGACTCTGAATAAAAACAATATAAGATTATGGCATTTGGATTATTAATAACACGAAACGATATCATTAAGAATACACCATTAGGTGGTTCAGTTGATGCGGATGCACTTTTACCTTTTGTTAGAACAGCACAAGAGAAATATATATTGAACTTATTAGGAACGGTTTTATACAACAAACTACAAGATGATGTAGAATCACAAACAGCTTTCACAGGTTATTATCAAACACTTGTGGAAGAATATGTAAAACCTACATTAATTTGGTATGCGTGTGTTGAATACATTCCATTTAGCTCAGTACAATTTAAATCAAATGGTGCAGTTAAACAACAAAGTGAAACAGGTATCGCACCAAGTAAAACAGAAGTTGATTACCTATTGAATAAAGCTTTAAGTAATGCAGATTATTACTCTACAAGATTACAAGATTATTGTATTGCTAATAATACTGAACTACCTGAGTTTAATCAATCAGTAGGAGATGCAACTCAGATTTATCCTGACCAATCTAATCAATACTTTACAGGTATACAATTATAAAAAATTATGAGTACACCAAGTCAAACACCAAGTAAAAGTCAAATAGTAAAGAATTCATCTACGAATTTTTCATTATATTACAATACTTTAAATTACTTTAAAACAATCATGAAGAATCATCCTTCGATTGCTAAAGTAACACAAGGTGATATATACAATTTTGATTCTACTGAATTTCCACAATATCCAATCGGTAATGTGTTAATCAGTAATGCAAACTTTGGTGTAAAAACAACAGATTATCAAATTCAATTAATCGTTGCTGACAAATCAAAAATAATGAGGGAGGATGTAGTACCACCTAATGAGAGAACTAACAGACAGATAGTTCCTTTCGATGGTACAGATGATGTTGTTGATATACATGCGAACACTCTGGCTATTTTAAATGATTTAACAGCTTATACCCAATTAGGGAACTATGGAATGGAGGTGAACAGCGATATTGCGTGTACACCGTTTGCGGACCGGTTTAATAATGGGCTGGTCGGGTGGTCAGCGGAGTTCACATTAACTGTTCACAATGATAAAAATCGTTGTCTTTTTTTTTTGATAATACCTGATGGTAGTTATTGGAAAGTAAAAGATTGTGAAACGAATGAATTATATAATGCGGTTTTAGAAACAACAGGTAGTATAGGACAAGTATTTGCTACTAACTATGTACCTGATTCGAGACCAGAAACATACTTAACTAGTTATGAAAACATTAGATGTTTTGAGATACTTAGTGAAGTAACAAATAGAGATGATTATGATTTCTATAATTTACCAGTACTAGCAATCCCATATGAGGATTTTGGAACTTGTGAATTATGTGAATTATGGACAACACCTAAAGTTTGGGGAACAACACCTGAACGATGGGATAACAATAAAATAGATGATGCACTTAGAAAGTGGGAATATACATAAAGAAACGATATGAGTAATTTAAAAGATTTATTTATAAGTCAATCCTTTTTTGGGATTATAAACTTAGAGAATTCAACACAACCGATAACATCACAGAGTGGTGATATTCAGTTACAAGATGGTATTGGTACTAATCTTGGAATATTTATTAACGCTTCAACTAAAGATGTAACTATATCTAACAAACTAAACGTTGATGATACAGTTGATATCGATGGAGATTTAGATGTTGTAGGTAACATATACCTTAGTGGTTCTTGGATACATACAGGTTCTATTGATGTAAAAGGAGATGTAACTGTTGATGGTAACGTATCAGCTAACATTGCTACATTCGATACAGTAAACACAAGATTACTTCATGTAACAGAAGAATCAGCATCTGTAATATTCTCAAGTGGTTCAAACATATTAGGTGATGAGAACACAGATACACAAACACTTAATGGTTCAGTATATATACCATTTAAAGAGTTCTTAAAAGGTAATGTATTAGATACAGATACAAGAATAAACCAAAAACAAAATAGTGGTTCATTTAATGCTTATACACAATCTACTGATAGTAGATTAAACAACATAGAGAGTTTTACATCATCACAAGAAAATATTAA
>Ga0181397_1000639_pt1 | contig 12881 bp, 17 predicted proteins | sample 20SPOviralmetaG_FD_130126 | JGI IMG/M metagenome (GOLD analysis project Ga0181397, IMG submission 130126) | Marine viral communities from the oligotrophic San Pedro Time Series (SPOT) site, San Pedro Channel, CA, USA - 20 SPOT_SRF_2011-02-23 | ecosystem: Environmental > Aquatic > Marine > Strait...
CTTGTCCCACTCGTCTTTCTCTATCGTTCCGTTTTTATCTAGATCAGCTCTTTCGAATTCTGTCATTTTTCTCTCTCCTAGCGAAACCTTCTGCGATTCTTTTGTTGTAAGTTATAACCAATATTTTCCCATTGTCGTCATAAACGACCCATTTGTTTTTTCTTTGAACCAAAAACAACTACCACTTTCCTTGGCTCTTTCCGAGGTAATAAACAATCAAAGCCAATATAGCAATGCCAGTTGCTATTATGAGAATCGCTAAAATTACATCTATTACTTTTTGTTTAAACTCTTCTTTTGCATAAACTGCTTCTCTTTGTGCTTTACGCTGTTCAGCTTCGATCCTTACAATCTCATCCCAAGCAGATGGTCCATAATTCCAGGATATAAACGAGCGAAGCTCATCACGCATCTCTTTTATTTTTTGCTTTTTAGTCCAGATCTCTAGAGCATCAGACTCCGTATTGCTGAACATTTTATAGATGGGTGGCTTTTGAGCTTTTTGATCTAGAAAATCTAAATCAGCAACAGCCTTAGACCACTGCGATAAAGTAGACCCCATTGATGTTATATCTTGACCAACGGATATTGCTTTTTTGATTCCCGAATATGCGGCTGTTGCTGCTGAGAATGCTGTAATAGGATCAATCATTCACGTCCACCTTAAAACACTCAACTGCTATTCCGCTATGGATTATCATAACTTTTGCAATTTCTTGTTGTTGTTTACAATCTTCTAGAGTTTTGTAAGTGCCTAGTTGAAAATAATCAACAGACTGTCCTGCTGTGATCTGGAGCCAAACTAGAACCCACACAGCATTACTGAGCCTGCATTACTTTTTGCTTTGCGTTTTCTGATATGTTGTTAACGATCCCCTCTAAAGCACCCGACACCGCAGGATCGACCAACTCCCCGACTCCTTCCGCTGTGTCTGTTAAGACTGTAACTCGAGGCTGAGAAGCTCCCAGTCCAGTTATAACTTTCCGGAAAACCCGCAAAGCTGCATCTATTTGGGTGTCATCAGTTAGTGCTCTGCGCAAAACCTCTGGGTCTTCGGAGATGACTAGCTCTGCGATTTGTTTAAATTGGTCGTCTGTGAATGGTGGCTTTTTACCACCGAATAGTCTGCTAACGATATTTGTTGTTGCTCCGATATCTAGTCCACCAGAATTTACAAACCGAGTTATGTCAGCAACTGTTTGACCAACTTGGCCAACTCGATCTGCAGCACCCTCTCTGCCAGCAGTTGGTGAGCCTTTAAAAATATTGCTTTCAGCTTTAATCGCTCCGCTGGTAAGGTTTATTTTCTTTATTATATCGTCCAGCTTTTCTCCAGGATATAAGGTTTGCAATATCTGTTGCTCGTTTTTGCTCAAGTTTGAGAGAGGGTCGTCGGCGAGTTTGTTTATCGTGCTTAGTTTTTGAGGACTGCCACTTTTTAATTTTAGTGCTGATGCTGCACCTGCTCTAAGAGCTGCAATAGCATCTTCGTTTCCTGCATCTAATAGACGACTAAAAGTAATTGCGAATTCTTCAGGGTTCGTTTTAGAAGAGAATATTCTCTGGCCAATTTCAAATTGATTCACAGAGTCTTCTATAAGTGCCCAATTCTTGCGAGTTGCTTGTAGCTCTGGGGAGATTTGATCTAAAACACTTTTAATTTCTTTTTCATACCCACCGAATGTTCTTGCTTTATCAGACTTGCCAGAATTAATAGCTGAATTTTTTACATCCATTAAAGCTCTTTTAACGATCTCTCCTTCTTCTAAAGTCAAGGAGCGAGTTAATTCTAGTTTGCTGGGTTGTCTTGGTCCTTTAGTCTTTAACTTGAATAGAGGTTTAAGTCCATTCTCGTCGAATTTTTTGTTTATTACATTTCTTAAATTTCTACTATTGCCGACAAGGAACAAAACAGCTTGGTCTATTTCTGAGAATGTCTTTCCAGCTGACTCGTCGAAAATTTTTGTATAAGCTGCACTTTCAGCTTTTGATAATTTACTTTTATTATTTGCAAAAGTTGCAAAGATATTGTCTGCTTCTGTATTGGGTGATAAGTCATCTTGCAAAGACTTATAAAGGTCTTCAACGAATGCATTTTTACGACCAACAACAGCATTGCGAACAATAGGTGCTCCAGGACCAGCAGTCTTAACGAAACCTGAAACAACTCTATATGCCTCCTCAGACATTTCCGGAATTATTTCACCTTTAGAAACTCTTTCTAAAACTTCATCAACGCTTAAACCACTGTCGGAAATTATTCTAATAAGTTCGTCTTCTACTTTTTTCCCGACTTTGCCTGTTATTGTTCTTTTCGCATAATCGATCAAAGGAGTTGCAGCTGCCTGAACACCTTGAGATAATTTAGCAAAAGCTGGGTTCGCAATCGCACCTGTTACAACAGCTGTTGGTGCATCCTTTAAACGCTCAAACCCTTCTTTTTCAGAGGATCCTGTGCCGATAGCCAAGCCTTGCGTCGCACCTATAGTTAAAAGTCTTCCCCAAGTTGGTGCATTAACAGCGAGGGAGGAACCACCTGTGATTGGTGCTCCAACCACAGATGCAGCAGTTGTTATAATGGTCGGGACAAAAGCACCACCGATTTCATATTTCAAGGAGCCATCTTTATTTCGAGCGAGCTTATTGAACTCTCGCTCTTGAGACAACGCATCCTCATAAGTTACATTTGGGCTCAGAGCTTTTATTCCAGCAATAGCCTCGTCTGACCAATTAAAGCTAAGTCCTTGACCAATTAGCCTTAACCTGTCCATCATAGTCAGGTCTTCTGGTTCTCCAGCAGCTTGTTTTTGCCGAGACTCCAGCGCACTTAATGCTTCGATAAGTTGTTCGTCTGTTATTTCCTTTTCTTCAACAACTTCATTTGTCTCAACAACTTCATTTGCCCCAACAGTCTTTTTTTCCGCAGGTTTGTTAAAGCCAGCTAAAAGCTCAGTATCGTCTACAACTCCATCGCCATTTGTATCTAAGGGATCAGCCATTAATTCTGCATCCTTCTTCTTATTTCCGCTCTTATTTTTTCTTTGTGTTCTTCTGTCAGCCTGTTGCTCGTTGGAGCAGTTAGCAAAAATGCAAGGTCTTCGTTAGTTACACTCTCCGGATTAGAAATTTTATCGTCTCCAGGATACCTGCCATAAACTTTAAGAGTCGACTCGCCATCATCATTTTTATAAGTTTTTGGTGTAATAATAAAGTTATCAACACCTTGTATATTTTTATTGCCAGCTTCGTTTATGATTCTTTCATTAAGCTCAGAAAGCAAAGCTGCGTTTTTCGTGTAATATGCGAAAGCAGCATCACGGAAACTTTTACGTTGCAAGTCTGTTAAACTTCCTTCACCGAGCAAGCTGTTATATGTATTTGCAAGATAGTCGAACATGCCTCCAGTTCCACGAGCCTGTTGCTGTTCGCCTTCTCTAACAACCGAGCGAGGATCTAGCATTTTCATGTAAGCGAAAATCATACTAAGGTCAGCAACTTTCGGTGCATCTAGATTATAGGCTTGCTCATAAGAGGTATTAACTTTGTCGAAATTCGTTTGCAGAGCCTTGAAGTCTTTAAAGTCTTGGTCTTTAGTGTATGCGTCTCGAATGTCTTTATAGCTAAAAAGAGCTTCCATCTTAGTTACAGTCTTATTGCTGTCGCTCGACAGTTCGTTTATCTCCGTCGGTGTCAGCAACTTCGTGCTTTTAACTATTGTTGACTCTCCACCTTCCTCTACTGAAGGAACAGTTTCAGTAACAGTTACCCACTGAGGTGTTTCTGAGCTGTCGGACTCTGGTGTTATTTTAGGAATAATCAAACCTTGTGCTTGGCCAATAGCTGCTTGAGAATCTGTTAATAAAACATTCCCGTTTTCGTCAGTTGTAAGCGAAGGAAGATTAAGAGCTGTTCTCAAACCAGCTAAGTTTTCTCCACTAACACCATATGCTTTAAAGCTGGTCGACCCAGATTTTGGAGCTGTGTATTCTAAAACGCTAACAACATTTTCGAGTGCTTTTATTTTAGGTATATCGCTGACAGGAACATAGTCTTGTTTTTCTGTTCCATCTTTCATTTTAATAATGATTGATTTATAAGTTGTTGTCCCAGATCCTTTCGGTGGCTTTAGAGACGACGCCAATTTTATAGCTGTTTGAGGAAGAGAGGCTTCTAGCTTGCGATTGTAATTTTTAACATCCATCAGGTATTCTGCTGGGTCAGCAGTCGCAGTTGCAGCTGCACCAAGGAGAGTTGCTCCTGGTTTCGAAGCCTCCCTAGTAAGTCCTGTGAAATATTTTAAAGCTGCAGTTGCTAAGTCGAATTCCTGAGGTTTCGGGCTGAGTGCTCTCGCAAGTTCCATAGCTTGCTGTCCTCGACTAGCACCACCTGCTATTGTGTTGAGCGCATCTAATGCACCCCCAGTAAACATGGCTGGATCTGAGTCTGATGCTCCGAATGTTCTCCTTTTCAACTCTTCATCAAAAATATTGGCCATTAATTATCCCCTGTTCGCAAAGTATGCAGCTGCAGCAGTACCACCAGCTCCTAAGAGCTGACCAAACAAACTAGGAGTCTGAGCTGTTTGTGAACCAGTTCTATAGCCCATAGTTGAAGTTTGATATGGAACACCTTGCAATGCACCGAGCGCAAAGTTCAATGATTCACGTTCTTTAAATCTGTCTTCCATGTCTTGCTGGTTCGCAAGATCAATCGCAGCTTGGTCTAGCCTTCTGCGAGCTTCGCCACTACTTATAAGTCCTTGAGCTGCAGCTTCCTGCAGGCTTTGCGTCAGTGGTGCTAAGTCTCTAAAAGACTGCATCTGTGCCAGTCGACTTGCTTCTTCAGCCTGATAACCTGCCCTGAGGGAGTCTTCAGCTGCGAATCTAGACGACCTGTCAGCATCGTATTGACTTCTGCGAATGCCTTCTGTATCGAAACGAGAGGCTCTATCGGACTCATATTGGCCACGCATCATATTCTCAGCATCGAACCTAGCACCACGATCTGTGTCAAATCGATTTGCTGCGAAGCCTAATCCTTCAGCTGCAGCTCGTGCTCGTAAGTCAGCTGCACCCATAGCACCTTCTGAACCAAGCATTGCCTCCGTTATGCCTAAACGAGACCCACCGAAAGATCCACCTGTTGCGGCTCTAGCACGAGCATCCATTTGGTTTCTCGCAGTTTGTCTTTCTAGTTCTCGCACAGATGCATCTTGAGCACCTTGGTAAATATCTAAATAGGGTTGTGCTTGATCTAAACTAAAACCACCACCCAATAGTTCTTCCCGTGTTGCACCCTGATAGTTGCCCATCAACTCTTCATTGCTCATTCCAGAATATTCTGGACCCATAAGCTGTTCACGTGTTGCAGAATCATAGCCTTGACCGAGCGTTCCAGATATTTGCTCGGCTTGATCGATGAAAGGTTTGTAGCTAGAAGCTCCATCTCTTAATATTTGAGCAGCGAGCTGTTCGTCTGGTGTTAGCCTTTGTCCATCGTAAGATGCGAATTGAGGAAGGTTTGGGTCTCTTCCTGGATCTGAACTGGCTATTCCGACAGCTTGGTCAAAAAGAGCTCGCCCTCCCGCAGATACCCATGCTGGTAAATCCGAAGTTCCGAACTCAACATCGTATGTGGGGAGATCCATTGTTCCTGGAGTTAAACATCCACCTGAAGCCATTTTAATTTCCCTCCGTAAATAAAGAACCAGCCTTTACGAAACCAAGTCTATTGAAAAATTCATCTTTACGATCTATATCTCCAGAATAAACGTGACCCAATTTAACTTTTACTTTAAGCTCTTTTCCAATTTTGATAAAGCATTTTACCAATTTAATGGCTGCTTGTGATTTTCTATTGTTTTTATGCACGAAAAACCAGATATCTGCTAAAAACTTTTCTTCAGACCACCAGTCCGACGAGAACTTTCCAGCTTGCGAACCAATGATCTTGCCATCTTTAACTGCAAGGAGAACAATACCTTTTTCTATCATATGTTTTATCATATGTAAAACTTTGCCCTCACTCATGGGTGCAATAGGTATAACAACTCCATCATGCATAGCACTCAACAATTCATATATCTCCGGAATATCATCGGCTGTTGCCCTTCTTATTATCATCGCATCCCGCCAAGAGCTCCCATGTCCTGCTGAGGCTGAGGCTGCTGGGACTGACCACCAACTTGCTGGATAATTTGCTCTAACTCAGGAAGCAATTTCATTAAAACTCTAGCAGTTTTCGGAGTAATAGCCTCATCGAGCGTTTTTAGCTCCTCTGGGGACATAAGCGATATCCGAGCCAAGAGTACAGCACCAATCTCTTGAGATGGTTGCATAAGCCTCTGCTGGGCTGCAGGAGGCAATTGCCTCATAGAGTTTGCACCGTCAATCTGTGGACGTTCACCCATTGCATTGGGATTCATTTCTTCAGCCATGTTGTATCTCCTTTTTGTTATAAAGCACTGACCAATTTGTTTCTTTACAGAACTTCCCTACAACCCAACAAGTTGGCTCTAAAATTTTCCTGTAAACTTTACCTAAATAGTCAGGCTTGTCTCTTTCACCATATATGTAGGCAATCTCATTTGCACGATGTCCAGCAACGTGTTTCCAAAATTTAACGAATTTTCCTTTACGCATCTGCTTGACCATCCAAACAGCCCAAACATGATAACCATTAACGTGGGTTGGTGTTAAATAATCACGAGTAAATCTATAATCTAAAACAACTTGTTTTCTGGTCAATAAGCCTTGTCTCATAAGTTCGTTACAAATAACTCGCCCACCGAGAATGCTTCCTAATGCACCACCAATAAACCCACCAATTGGACCACCTATAGCTGTTCCGAGAACTTTACCTATAGCGCCAGCTCCTGCAGACTTCGCAGCTTTAACTGGATCTTGACCCATAAGAAGCTGAACACCGAAGTTAGCAACAGCACCACCGAAAGCACCTTTTATATTTTGCATTCCAGCTTCTGTTCCTGGATTTAAAAGGTCTCCGAAACTTGCGTTTTGAGAAAGGTCTCTGCCAACTGTTGCACCAGCATCCTTAAGAAAAGAAGCATCTCCAGTTTTTTTGAAAAGATCTATTTGGGCTTCAGTTCCGAGTGCATCAACAGCATCAGCGGTTGACATTGCATTATTGGCTGTCAATGAAGGAGCTGCGTTTAAAGATTTAAGCTGTCCACCAGTAAGGTCTTTTAACGAACTAGGACTAAAACTTGTTGTTCCAACAGCTAAGTCTCCACCACTGTCTATAAACGGCAAGCCTTCCATAAACGTGCCACCAGTTGCTAGACTTTCGCCAACGCTCATAGCAATAGGAGCAACTGTTGATCCGATCTCTTGCATGATAAGCTTAGGGTCTGGCATTCCGGAGTTAGCACCACCAGCAGCTGCATAGTCTCTGATGTATTGCTCCATCATTTCTCGGTCGGCAGCACTCGTGTCTGTATAAGTTCGTTTTCCGGAAACAATCGCATTTACAAAATTAAAAGAAGGAATGCCACCTTCAGCAGCAGAGATACCGTAAACATCTTGGAGCTTTTTGTCACCCAGCACATCGCTTATAGGATTCCTTTTCAGCGTGAAAAGATCATATGAATATGTTTGCGGATCTTCTGTTCCATCGTCTACTGGATTGGCTCCGTATCCTGTGTGTCCTGCGGCATGTGGCATTTTCGTCTCCTTTAGCTTACTTCTAGCAAACTGGCCACAACATGAAGTCTATTTGCAGTTGCTGCAGTTACCTTTAAAATTTCATTTTCTTGCACCACCAAAGGTGCGGTTAATAATTCAACTGTTGTATTTGCCCCAACAGCTTTTACTTTAAACAGGCTGAATGTTGCTGGAGTTGACTCGGCATCTGTAATAGTTACAGTGATTGTGTCTGCGTTGCCTGAATCCTCAGAAACAAGTATCGACTTGAAAAGACCAGTCGTAGCATTTGGACAGGTATATAGCACAGTTGCATCTGTGCTTGTTAGATCTACCTTTTTATTTTTATAGTTATTTGCCATTTATGCCATAAACCATGCTGTTGCTTCTGCTCTTTCTGCGATGTTATTTAACGCAGCATCTGCTGCGAAATAGGTCGCTTGTTTGTCTAGCTCGATAGCATTCGTGAATCGAGCCATATATCCTTGGTCATAGTCCTGCGGTGGACTTGGCAACCTTATATAGCCAATTCCGCTCATCGTAAACCGTCCTCTCTTGCGTTGATTCTAAATGTGCCTAAACTCCAGTCGTCTAGTGTTCCTGAGCTTTGCAGCTTCATGCTCATTTGGCGACCTTTAGCTCTTGTGCTGACTTTTGTTGTTGAGCTAGTTATGGAGAATGGTCCTTTAGTAACTTCCGTTGCATTAGGATATTTGCGTGTATTTATAAATAATGATAGAGTTGTGTCGGAAGTCATTGTTACATCGGGAATAACTTTGTCGACCAAATAAAGATCCTGCCCACTATTGGGTATTTCCCCTGGAGAGCTTTCTATAAACGAAGTCATCGCTGCACCGTCAGCACTCGTTCCTGTCTCGTGGTTGTAAAGATAACCGTCTTTGTCGAATGCAAAAGGAACACCCCTAGAGCCGAACGAGTCTCTCCAAACAGTCCTATCCATAGAACCAACCGACCAAGCATTTTCTAAATAGTTGAATGTTACATAGCTATCGGGTTCAGGGTTTGTAGATGCGGTATTCTCGTTGCTAACATAGAACCAAGTTATCTCTTTAAACTGCTTATTGTGACCAACAGAGGTTTTATCAATATATCGAGTCTGCATTCTGTCGAATACATAATACTGCACCGAACAAGGCAACTCTTTAACAACACCATTGTAAACGAAAAAGTTTCGTTTGCCCATCCAGAAAACATCACCATCGATAGTGAGCATTGTATTTAAACCAGCAGCACCAGAGTTAGTTGCTAAAAGTCTAAAGCTGAAAATAAATGGTGGTCCAACAAACGTCATGCCGTAAATAGCTTCGTCTGTAGAGATAATTGTTTCTTCACGAGCAGGAACCATTGCGACTATTTTAGTTCCGACTTGAAGTCTTTGGTCACCTGCTGTATTTGTAGAGGTTGGTCCGAAGTCAGTAAAGTCCTCTTGGTCAGACCAGCGAATCAGCATAGGATCAACATCGCCACCACCACTATACTCTTGAGTTCCCCCAGCAATAAAATGCCTGTCTGGGAAAGAAACAGTCGATACGAATGAAACACTAGGAACACTTAATGCTCCGGAAAGAGAAGAAACCAATACAGCTCTATTTGAGACCGTTCCGGAAGTATCCCAATAATAAATACCACCTCCACGAACATTAGCTATAAGATCCTCTCCCCAGAGATTTAAACTCCAGTTAGAATTGCTCAAGTTAATATCTGAATTTGCTTCTGATCTAGGTTCATTCCATCCTGCAATACCCCAACCTCCAACACCCCAACCTAGTGCTGGGTCTGAGCTTTGAGTTCCTAGCTCTGCATCTATGCCTATAAGATAAGCCAAACCAACTGCATTGCCACCACCAGCGGAAACCGTGGAAGTTGCCGCAGTTGGCGAGGTTAGTGTGTATGTGTTCGTTGTTATTGCTGTTACTTGATAGCCAGCTTTCCTATTTAAATTTTCAGCAGTTATTCCACCTGTCGCAGTTGCACCAGAAATAACAACAAAGTCTCCGACCTTTGCTCCATGAGAAGCATCTGTTATTGTAATAGTTGTGCTTCCGTCTGTTGTAGCAATAGGATTTATCAATACCTGAGTAACAACAGCTCCGCTGTCGTGGGTTGCAGCTGAGGTGCTGTTGGTTCCTCTTGTGCAACCAGTGAGCTGGTTCGAGTTTTTGCCTGTATAGGTTATAATCTCGGAGTCTATTTTTATTGTTCCAGCAGTTTTAAAATCTGTTCCGCTTACAAGATCAATTTCAGTCTCGCTGGCATCTAAAGCCTCAGCAGTCGTTGTTGCATTGTTCGACTTATTTCTAAGAGGTGTAATATCATAAAGCGACTGGTCTTGTATTATGTAAAGGTGGTTGTGTGTACCGACGGCAATTCTGTCCTCGCCATCGGTTATTGCTCGCCAATTAACCATTGCTCGAGCAATTCCAGTTATAGTTGTTTCTGTGCTTGTTATTGTGCCAGCAGAATCAACTAAATTTATCTTGTCTTTCTGCCAACCACCTATTTTTGTCGGATAGCCATTACGGAAACGCACAAGATCACCATCAACCCAAAAAGGTCCAGTTTTCCCAGCGGAATATTCTGTTATATCCTTAACAATTCCTGGATTAAATTGTAATAGCTGCAGTGCCATATATTATTTCAACCATTCGTAAATTTTGTTTGTTTCTTTTATACGGTGATCAAGACCAGTGTAACCACCATTGATTCTTTTTGTTAGCCTTTTAATTGCGTCGTCATTAACACCTTCGTCGCATATTTTCCACAGCTTATTAGAGTCGAAAAACCATATAGCTGTGTCCATGGCATATTCTTCTTCTAACAACGTCGGGTTGTTTAAAACTTCAGGAACACGCATTTCAGAAGCAAATGCCCTGACGTTGTTGTATCCTGTCAGCTGTATAAATCCTCGACCAATATACAAACTGGCTTTTTCTTTAGTGTCGTTGCCCATTCTTCCGAAATAAACATTCTCAGCGAGTGCTTTAGGGTTGCGTGCGTATGGCTTTGCACTTTCTTCAGTGGGAAATCTGCTTGGCCAGACACGCATCATAGCTTCGGTCGAGTAATTTAAATTCTCTTTTGTTAGCTTAAAAGAGCCACTTTCATGCACAACTTGTCCGAGCAGGTGCGCACCACGCTCCGGAGAGATATCATAATGTGCTACAATGCCACGAGCTGTGTTAGGACCAAACGAACCATCAGCTGAACATCCGCATTTAGTTTGTAACAATTTGAGTGCATTACTCATGATTTAATCCTCGAAAAATTCATCAACTTGTCTTAAAAGATCATCTTTTGATTTTCTTCTATCTAACTCTATACTGTGTTCTCGCATGAAAAGCTCTAATTCTTTTTTTGTCATGTCTTTGTAGCTTTTTTCCTGCTCAGGCTCTCCGTTTATTTTAGCTAGAGCTTCTGCTTTAGTCATGCTCGGAGTTGGTAAACTTCTGCCACCTTTTACATATCGGAGATTGTAAAGCTCTTCTCCTTCGCTATTCTCGCCAACATGAAACATTTCTATGTCGCTCATTTAGTAAGTCCTTTCTGTTTCTCAAAGGTTCTCAAGCCACCAATGCCGAGCATGCCTAAAAGAACAGTCATTAAACTTCCCATGTCGAACTCGGGCAACGGTGGAATTGTTGCACCTGATAATGTTACAATGAAAATAATTAGCGGAGATAGAATGAAATGATAAAGCAAAGCGAATCCGCAGATCCAACCAACAAAAGGTCTCCACCCACCTTTAAATAAACTGCCACTTGCAGCTTCTGCTTTATTTATCTCTAGCTGAGCAAGCAAAGCCTCTTGAGCATGTCGCTCGCCCATAGTTGCAATTTCGTGAGCAAGAGCTGATTTCTGGTCTTTGTCTTCTATGAATTTATCGAGCAAGCCAGTAACTGGACCAACTAAAGATGTGATTAGACTCATTTACATTCTCCAAACTATATTGGCAAGGAGGACTATTATCGTCCCAGCAACACCAATTAGAATAGCCTCTATCCTTTTTATTCTAAGGATCGTTTCTTTCCAGCGTTCTTCTAATTGAACTTCTACAACAGTCAACCTACGACTCAGCTCCTCTAGCTTCATGATGCTTTTTCAGTATCCTTTTCGATAGTTTCTTCAGCAACCTTTTTAAAAGACTCTAGAAGTTCTTTTTGAAAACTATCTGCTGCTCGTTGAACTTGATCTAAATCAGCTCGCAACTTGTTAGTTTTAACAGACAGATCTTTTAGCTGTGCAATCAGATATTTTTGTTGATTATTAAGGTCAGCTTCAGCATAACCTTTGCCATTTATATTTAATACATTCTCATCAGGCATTTTATTCTCCTTTTATTCAGCAGCCCAAGGCACTCCATTAGAGTTGGCAGCAGCACGATCTATCTGACTTTGCACCTTTGCTGTATTTTTAGTTTCAACACGAGCTTTAGCTTCAGCAGCGGTTTCATCACCTTCTTTAAGGCTGTCATACACCCATCCAAGAACGTCATTCTCTTTCAGGTCTGCATATGGAATAAAATCTGATGCAGTAGGGTTAGCTGTACATTTAAGTTTGCCACCGCCTTGCGCTGAGTATGTACCGTCAGTTGTGATTAGCGACCAGTAGACAAGAAATACACCTCCATCTGAGTCTTTATGCATCATGTCTTTGATGCTCCATTTAGTTGTTATTGCCATGTTTGGCTTCTCCTTTATGACAGTTTAAGATTCTAATGCAGCGACACGAGCTTCTAATGTTTCAATCTTGGTTATTGCTTCTTGCAATGCTTTTGTAAGAACGGCTGTAAGTTGCCCATAAGCAATTCCTTTTTGTTCATCTCCATCTGGGGTTGTGCCTGTTGAAACCACTTCTGGAACTTGGGTTTCTATTTCTTGCGCAACAAACCCTATTTGCTCTAGATCTGAACTTTTTAGTTTGTATTTGCGTGGCTTCAAAGATTTTACAGTATCAATGCCATACTCAATTTCAGCTATGTCTTTTTTAAGGCTTACATCTGAAGCGTCTGTGAATGCCCCACCATCAGTTATTCGAGCCTCATTAGTTCCATTCCAGAACCGCATTTCATTATTAGCATCGTTCCAATAGATACGTCTATAGTAACCAGCATCGCCGCTTTCGCCTATACCAATCCCACCAGACTTAACATTAACTGAACCTCCGAAAGTTAAGGTTGTTCCTAGTTGTACCGTATTACC
>Ga0181397_1000642_pt1 | contig 12864 bp, 24 predicted proteins | sample 20SPOviralmetaG_FD_130126 | JGI IMG/M metagenome (GOLD analysis project Ga0181397, IMG submission 130126) | Marine viral communities from the oligotrophic San Pedro Time Series (SPOT) site, San Pedro Channel, CA, USA - 20 SPOT_SRF_2011-02-23 | ecosystem: Environmental > Aquatic > Marine > Strait...
AAAATATAATATAACATATAAAGAATTATGTGGTACTGATAATTGGAGAGAATATGCTAATCCCCAAAATGAATATAACCATAAAACTTTAGTAAGAGGAGAAGAAATGCTTGCTTATAGGGTAGGAATATATTTACAAGATAATACTAAAGGGGGAGGATTATATGCTCTAAAAGGAAGCCACAAAAAACCATCTTCAGAATGCCCTAAAATATATGTTGCTTCTGAAATAGGAGATGTTATAATTTGGGATAGTAGGGCATGGCACGCCGGTGAAAACCACCCTGATCCTAACAGAGGATTAATACATATGGCATTTGGAAAACCTAATTTTTTATTAGACATGTATGCCGAAGGCCACAGTAATAGACTTAAAAACCAAAATGGGGCCGATAAATATATTCTATCAGAAGATCTTAGACAAGTTTTAGATAAAATGGAAATCTTATATTAAATATGATCTCAGTAATTATTAGAAATAGAAATGAACAAGATTATATAGGTTTTGCTATACAGTCTGTAATAGATCATTTTAAAAATCCTGAAGTCATTATTGTAGATAATAATTCTACTGATGATTCTTTAGAAGTTATAAATCTTTTTATAGATAGGGCAGACATAAAAGTTATAAGAATAGATAGTTATACTCCTGGTAAATCTATAAACTTAGGAGTCCAACGTGCTACGAATGATATTGTATTGGTTTTATCTGCCCACTCCCAGATTACTGAAGTGAGTTTAGATAGGGTTAAAGAAATATTAAACCACCACAAAGCAGTAATGGGTCAACAAAACCCAATTTATAAAGGTAAGAAAATAAGTAAAAGATACATTTGGAGTCATTTTGGAGAAGAACCATGTATTAATATGTACTCTGAGATAGAAAATAGACCCTTTTTACATAATGCTTTTTGTTTTTATAAACGAGACACTTTAATAAAAAAACCCATGCCCGAAAATTACTCAGGAAAAGAAGATAGATATTGGGCTGAGGCATTAAATAAAGAAGGATATACTTACTGGTATACCCCTGAGTTTAAATGTAATCACTTTTACACTAAAAATGGAGCTACATGGAAAGGGATAGGTTAAATATATTAGCAGTTTTAGTAAATTATGGAGAAGAACAACTCCAGTATTTAGACCAAGTAGTTAAAGAATTAAAATCCTTCCAAAACTATGATGTTTCTATTGTTGTAAATTCTAATATACCTTTAGATATTAAGGGTATAGATATGGTTAATATTATTGAATTAGATAATTATCAATTACTTCCATTAACTTGTAGACAAGTAATTTGGAACCATAAAGATGATTTTGATATATTTTTGTTTGGAGAAAATGATCACTTATTTAAAGAACATCATATAGATAGATACTTAGAATATTATTCATTTTTACCCAAAAATAGAATCCCAGGCTTAATTCAATACGAGGAAAACCCAACAGGTAAATACTATCCGGCTTACCATGCTCACTATGATTGGGATTACTCTAGTGTAGAAGAATATAATGGTAAAAGATTTGCCTATTTTACTAACCTTCACCAAGCTACTTTTATTTTAACTAAAGAACAAGTAAATAATATTGGAAGTAAATTTGATTTTACCCAATTTTTTGGTCATTCTGGGTATAGTGAAAAATGTAAAGTTAATACGGATATTTATGAATTTGGAGATTGGAAAAAAGTAATTTGTATTAGTGATTTTAAGGATAATATAATACATCATTTACCAAATATTTATATTAAAGGAGAAGAAGGTAGGGCAGCATTTTCAGCCCCCTCATCTAAAATGGAAAAAGCATTAAAAAAATTATTACAATGATATATGATTTAGAACAAAAAGTAAACCAACTTTACTCAACCCCTTCAGACATTAATGAACATATCCCTACTATTATTAGGTATGGACAAGAATGTAGTCACATTACTGAAATGGGTGTTAGAGGCATTTTATCTACTTGGGGTTGGTTAGCTAGTAATCCTCAAGATAAACTTATATCCTATGATTTATATAATCCTTCTAAGTGGGGAGGGGATATACAATCTGTTTATGATACAGCAGAAGCATATGGTATAGATTTTGAATTTGTAGAAACAAATGTACTAGAAGTAGAAATAGAAGAAACAGATTTATTGTTTATTGATACATGGCATCACTACAACCAACTCAAAGCCGAATTAAAAACCCATTCTCATAAAGCCAGAAAATATATTTGCTTTCATGATACAACTTCTTATGAGCACACAAGCGAACCCACCACTTCAGAAAATGCTTTTGAAGGTGGATTAGATTGGAACAAAGGGGTATGGGATGCTGTTATTGAGTTTTTAGATGAAAATAAAGGTGTGTGGGAGTTGAAAGAAAGATATACTAATAATAACGGTTTTACTATTATTGAACGCATACAAAAGTAATATGATTAGAATATTTCAACGCCATTGCCAATTTTCCTCAAATTCGGCTAATAAACAAAGACCTAAATGGTTTAATAGGGAAAATATATTTGATTCTTTTAAAAAAACATTTAATGATAAAGTTGATTATACAGCTTTTTATGATACTTTAAATGGATCTGAACATTTTATTTTTAATAAAAACATAAATATAATTAAAACAGAAGGAGGAAGTGAAGCTAAATCATTTAATAATTTATTAAAATATGTTTACGAGCAAGATTTCTCGGATAATGATATTATTTATTTTGTGGAAGACGATTACCTACATTTAGATGGGTGGATAGATATAATGTTGGAAGGATTCAATCAAATTGGGGCTGATTATTATACTTTATATGACCACCCAGACAAATATTACCTTCCAATGTATCAAGATTTACAATCTAAAATCATTAAAACAGAAAATACTTACTGGAGAACTACACCTTCTACTACCTGTACATTTGCTTGTAAATTTAAAACTTTTAAAAAATATTTTAATGATCATTTAAGATTTTGTAGTGAAGATTTTACTCAAGATCACCAAATGTTTTTACATTTATGGTCAATTGGATCTAATTTAGTTTCTTGTATGCCGGCTTATTCAACTCATGTTGAAGCTAATATGTTATCTCCTTTTAGAGAATGGGAAAAAATATAAAAATAATAGGGGCAGGGATATTTGGCTGTGTTATAGGTTATGAACTATCCAGAGTGGGGCATAGTGTTACTATAATTGAACAAGATTCAGACATAATGCAGAGAGCCTCTAAATGTAACCATAACCGTTTACATCTAGGATACCATTATCCTAGAAGTGTTGAAACTGCTAAACAAAGTTTAGAGGGATTAGTTACATTTTTAATTAATTATAAAGATGCTATCGTAACTAACTTCCCCAATTATTATATGGTTGCTAAAGAAAACAGTCATATTAATTCAAAACAGTATATTGACTTTTGTACTCAAGTAAACATTAATTATGATATTGAATATCCCAGTAGTAACATAATAAATAAAGATTATATTCAAACCTCTTTAAAAACTGATGAACCCATATTTGATTATGATGTTTTAAAGTTATTAGTTAAAAATTTAATTAAAAATATAACTATTAAATTCAATACTAAGTTTGACGGAAATATTTCAGATTGTGATTATTTAATTAATACTACATATGCCGGGGTAAATAAGATAAACAAGCAATTAGGTATCCCAAAAATACCCCTTAGATTACAGGATGTAGTAGTTCCATATTTCAAATTAGATTCAAATCCTTTTGGGGTAACAATTATGGATGGTCCTTTTTGTAGCATTTTACCTAAAGGAAAAAATAAAAATGAATTTTTATTATATAGTGTTGAACATTCTTTAGTTAAAGATAATAATTTGGATATTAATAATATTTACAAACAATCTGAAGTTTATTTTCCTTTTTTAAAAGATGTAGAACGTTTGGGTTATTGGAGAACTACTAGAGCTTTACCTATAAATGATAATGATGAAAGGTTATCCGAAATATTCACCCATCCAGAAAACCCTAAAGTTATAAGTGTACTTTCAGGAAAAATTTCTACTTGTCATAAAATAGGACAACACATAAAACAAATGTTATGAATGTAGGATTAATTGGGAAAGGATATTGGGGTACTATTTTACTATCTAAGTTAAAAAAAGTAAGTAATGTGAAATTTATATGTGGTAGTAAAGAAGATTATAAATCTAAACTAGATTTAGTAGATTGGGTATTTGTAGCTACCCCTAATGATACCCATTTTGATGTAGTTCAATACTGTATTGAATCAAACAAAAATGTCTTTTGCGAAAAACCTTTAACCCCTACCTACAAACAATCCTTGAAGCTTTTTGAATTAGCTGATGAATATAAAGTAAAACTATATGTAGATGATGTTTTTAATTGGAGAGATGAAGCATCTATTCTTAAAAAAGAAATAAATAAAAGAGATAAAATAAAAGTTATATGGAATAAAGAGTCTGATAATAAATTATATGATTTGTTATATCATGACTTATACTTGTTGTATGACGTATTATCCTATATTAAAAATATTAATTGGCCCTTAATTAACAATGTTATATTTGAATATAAAGGTTCTGATAAAAAACATAAAATAAATGAGGTTGATTTTACTCATACTGAAAATAATAATGATGCCCTAATAGAAATGGTAATAAATGTTTTAAAAGATAAAGTTGATTATAAGTATAATAGAATAATAACCCTTTTTTGTAATAAAGTTATAGATGATATCAGTAATAATACCAACATATAAAGAACCAGATTATTTAGACTTATGTTTACAATCAGCTATAGAAAATCAAAATGAACCAAACGAAATTATAGTTGTAGTAGATGGTTTTTATGATTTAAATAAATCTATATTAGACAAATATCAAGATAATATTAATGTGTTAGATTTAGGTGAAAATCAAGGATTATCTGTAGCTACAAATTGGGGGGTTTATAATGCATCAAGTGATTATATTTTAGTAGTAAATGATGATAATATCTTTCCTAAAGATTGGGATATTGAATTAAAAAAAGACCTAAAAAAGGGAGTAGTTTTATCTCCTAACCAAATTGAACCTAACCCTTCAATTTTTCAACAATTTATAATTAAAAATTTCGGGTATAAACCTGAGGAATTTAATTTAAAAATATTTACACAAGAAGAAATCAACCTAAGACAAGACAGAATAGAACCTACAGGTAGCACTTTACCTTTTGCTATGTATAGAGAAGATTATCTAGCAGTTGGTGGTTGGGATATAATGTATCCGTCACCCCATGTGGTTGACTGGGATTTTTTTCTTAAATGTGAATATTGGGGTTTAGAAATGTTAAGAACATATAAATGTAATTTTTATCACTTTGCGGGTGCGGCAACTAGAAAAACACCCGAACAATCATTAGAAAGTACTAAAAAAGAACAGGATGCACACTTATTTTTTCAAAATAAATGGAAACAACCCGCACAACATAATCAATTAACTAATAGTAAAAAATTATTATCAATAGTTTAGAAACCTTTGAGAAAAACCTCATATTTATAAACAAATAACAACCATGAACAAGCAACAGTTTGAACAATTAATAAAAGAGGAACTTAAAGCGGTCCTAAGTGAAGCTAAACTTACAGCAGGTGATAACACTTTCAATATTGATGTTAGTGTAAATAGAAACCCAACCAAAGAAGGTATTAAGGTCCAACTCAAACCATCCCCCGGAACTGATATGGATAGCGATGAAAAAGCTAAAGTAACTACTGCTGTCCAAGAAAAACTTAATAATAGTCTAGAGCCATTAGGGTTACAAGTAAACGAAGACCCTGACATACGTCAATCAACCTCTGACCCAAATGTACTTGGTTTTTACATTCCACTTAATCAAATTAAGCAAATGATAGTGGATGCCATTAAGGAAAGTTAGTTCACAGGAAATTTGGTTTCTTAAATATTTTTCGTACCTTGATAAAAATAGTGAGAATGAAAAAGAAAATCCCCACCTTCAAACTGAGTAGTTTAACTAACCCAAAAACCAAAACATCAATACAGAAATCACTTTATAAACAAATATTAAAGGAAATTAAAGCTAATATATCATCAAGCAAAAAGAGTGTGGTGGTTGCTCATATACATTCCGAAAGTGATAAAGAGTATTATGATGTGGTTATTGAAAGAGATGAATTTGAAACCAACCTTAATACTATCTTAACACATCATGAGGAACAAGAAAATTATGAAAAGTGTTCCGAAATACAATCAATTATTTCTCAATTAAAATGAAAAAATTTTGTTTTTATTCTAAGCGGAATCCCGCTAAAGAATCTTTAGGGTGTGGTACATATCCTAATAAAATAGAGGCTATTATAGGGTTTGCTAACCTTAAACAATTGCCCATAGATACATTCCAAAAGTTATTTGAAGTTACACCATATGAGCGATAAAAAAGATTCAATTAAGAAAAATCTAGAAGATATTTTAAAAGTTTCTCCTAAAATCAAAACCCTTAAACGAACCCCTCAAAAAATTCAACATAAAGAAAGATTTTGCGAAATGTTAGAATCTCTCAAATATGTAAATGAAAGAGCAGTTCAAATGAAAAACGAAATAGGGGTTGATTTTATTCTTTATGAGGAACCTTTTTTTTCTATCATAGAACCCCTTATGGCTTTTGCTTTTACTAAGAACCAACAAGCTATAATCAATTGGTGGATTTACGAGAAGTGGAATAATCCTGAAGGTGTTCTTATTCTTACAGATAAGGAAAGTGGAGAAGAAATCCCAACAGATACTGCTGAGGAATTCTATGAATTCATATTTTCGGATCTGTAATAAGTTATTTTTCAAATGAGTGGTAGAAAACCCAAAATACTCACTAAGGAGGATATTTTAAGAGCTATGAAGCATACCAAAAGTAACAGAGCTGGAGCTCGTTACTTGGGTTGTTCATACCAGCATTATAAAAAATATGCTAAACTCTACAAAGATATTGAAACGGATAAAACATTATTTGATGTCCACTTAAACCAAGCAGGAAAAGGGATTAGAAAACACTTATACGGGGGTAGAAATGTTAAAGATCTAGCTCCATTATTAGATATTCTAGAAGGTAGAATAGATGTTGCTAACTATACTCCTGATATTCTAAAAGCAAGATTGATTGAGGAAGGTTTCTTAAAAGAAGAATGCAATTGCTGTGGTTTTAGTGAAAGAAGGGTTGTAGATTATAGAGTTCCACTGATATTAAATTTCAAAGATAGAAATAATAGGAATTGGCTTAAAGAAAATCTTGAGTTTTTATGTTACAATTGTTATTTCCTAAATGTTGGTAATGTTTGGAGTAATAATCAGTTAGCACAATTAGAAGAATATACTAAAAAAGATACTTATAAAAATGATGATAAACCAGAATTTGATCTTGATGAAAATCACATTGAACACCTAAAAGAATTGGGTTTATGGGATGATAGTGATGATGATGAATTTATAGACAGGTTATGAAGAAATCAATTACTAAACACCGGGTAAAAACCTAACAATAATTAAATCAAAATGGGAAAGATTAAAATCCATTTAGAATCCTTACAAGATTTAGAAGATGAATTACTAGATGATGAGTACTTTTATGCTCAACATAAAGAGAAAATGAAAAGAAAAAAACCAAAAAATAATGACGAGGAAGGAAAAGTTCCAGAAAATTAAAACTAATATTCTGAAAAAATTCCCTGGGGCTGTTACTAAAACGGATCCTAGAGGAGAGTATTATGTAGCAGATAAATATGGGATTGATATCCTAAATTCTGAAATAATAAACACGGTTAATTCAAATAGGTTTAGTAAAATAGAGGATTTAGAAGGAGCATTAAATAAAATACCTTTATCACCCCATAGTTCTACTGTATTTGAAGCTTGGCAAAAACTAGAATTGGCCCTTAAATCAGTCCACATTATTAAAGTCAATACAGAACGTTTTAGCGACGAAAAAATAGAAAACAAGAATGACCTCCATTAAAGCACTATTATATTGTATTGGGCTTTTTACTCTAGTTCAAGCTATAACATGGTTTCAACTTAATGGACAATTTTTTTCAAATTGGTTTAAAAATAATACTTTCATATTAGCATTATTTGGTATCCCAATTAGTTATGGTTATATGTATGCAACTAAGTTTGGTTTTGAGGCTTTTGATGGAAATTTATGGCCTGGAAGGTTACTTGGTTTTGCTAGTGGGATGTTTACTTTTGCCTTATTTACTTGGATTTTTATGAAAGAGGGAATCTCACTTAAAACCGTAATTAGTTTAATATTAGCAACAGCTTTAGTTTGTATCCAAATATTTTGGAAATCTTAACATATTTATAACAAAATAACTATGTACCATATCTTAATACCGACCCCCCAAGTAAATAAAGCCAAAACCGGGCTTAATAAATATCCCATTACGTTTGAAGAAAAGCGCATTATGGATCCTGATGGTAAATCATATTTTACTAAGCTATTATTTAATACTAGTTATGAGGAATTTTCCGAAATTGCTGCCTTTGTTAGAAAACTTGGAGTAGATTCTTATGGTATTGACACCCAACTTCAGGGTCCACCCAAACTTATGGAGATTTTAAAAAACCTTAAATAGGGTTGGTTCCTTTAAAAGGTTTTCGTATTTTTATTATAAATAAAGGTTATGAAAGAATATACTTCTATCCTGAAAGGATACTACGATTCTCAAAATAAAGTTAAGGCATATGATTTAATTAATGATAATGCCCCTTATAACTTTGATGATCGCCCTGATATGCGTCAAAGGATTGAAAAAGCAATCAACACAGACCAGTTATTAGCTATCTACCCCAGAGGAACTAGAAATGGATTTGAATTTATTTCTTTTGAGGAAGGAGAAAAACTTATAACCATACCTGAACCTACGGTAGTTGGTCATCGTCCTTGGTTAATTCAAGATAAGCCTAGTGGGTTTATTATTGATGATCTTAAGTGGAAATTTATTAACCGTTGTGTAGAAAAAGAAAAGAACCTAATGATGGTTGGTCCTTCTGGTTGTGGTAAAACGCAGGTAGTGTTTGAAGTGGGTGAGTTGTTGGATCGACCAGTATATTATTTTAACCTTGGGAGTACACAAGACCCTCGCGCAACACTTATTGGTTCTACCCAATTAGATGTAAATAAAGGTACATTTTTTAATGCATCATCATTTGTTAGAGCTATTACCACTCCTGGTGCAATTATTTTACTAGATGAGCTTTCAAGGGCCAATCCCGAAGCATGGAATATACTTATGTCCGTGTTAGATCCTAATTTAAGAATCTTAAGACTAGATGAACAACCACAATCCCCCACAGTTACAGTTGCTCCAAATGTATCTTTCGTTGCAACAGCCAATACAGGTATTGAATATACTTCTGCTCGGGTATTAGATAGAGCATTAGTTGATAGATTTTCAATTATTGAAATGGCTCCTCTTTCTAAGGTTGAGTTAACCCAATTATTACATGAAAGGTTTCCTACATTAGATGCTGAGTCAAAAGAGATTATATCTGAAATAAGTGAAAGAATATTAAAAGAGGCACAAAAAGAAGATGCCAGACTTACAAATTATTTATCTACTAGAACTATATTAGAAATAGCCGAATTACTTTTAGATGGGTTTAGTTTGGCTGAGAGTGCTGAGTTACTTATATATCCATTGTTTGATTCTGAAGGAGAATTACAAAGCGAGCGTATTTATTGCCGACAATTAGTACAAAAGTTTTTAAAAGTCAAATCTACGGATTTAGTGTTTACTAATGAGGATTTTGCAACTTTAGATAACTTTAAAAATGACACGCTATAAAAAGAATTATATGGAAGTTTGCCTCACTACAGCCGATGGTGTACAGCATTTAAGACTGTATGGGTATCTAAAGAGATCTGATATTCCTATAAAAAGCGAAGTAGTTACAAATGCCGAAAAACAATTTGGTATGATTATAATAGTTTGTGATAGTGATGCTTTAGCTGATTTGAAGATTAGAGAGGATTTATTTGAATCTATTTCTATTATGGATAGTGAAGATATGAGGTGGGGTTTATATAAAACAATGAAAAATGAAAAAATAGTTAATAAGATAAAAGACTTTATGTTTAGTTTTGATTTTAGTAATCCTGATACGATCGAAGAATCAATTGAAACTATGCTAGAAAGAGCTAATGAAACATCTATCACGTTATTTAGAAAAAACCAATCATTCGTAGATGATTATGTTCATACAGACCAACTATCGTTTGAAGAAAAAACTAAAGATCTAGAATCAATGATAATTTATTATGAAGAATTAGAGCGCTATGAGGATTGTGCTTTATTAGTTGAAATAAAAGAAAAAGTGAAGAAATTTCACCTTAAAGATTATTTACACAATGGCTAAAGAAAAAAATCAATACTGGGTTTCAACAACAACAACATCCCCAAAAGTTAGAATCAAATACATCTATAAACCTTCTACCAAGGAAGTTTGATTTCCCCCTTATAATTCGTATCTTATATTAAAGTTAAAAAATGATAATAGATACCAATATACCCCCCTTCTTATTAAACCAAAACGGTAAAACATATTTAATGCCTATTTGGAAGGAAGTGTCTGCTGATTTTGATATTTCTCAGGTGAAAAGAAAAATTGACCTTGAAGAAAAACAAGAACCAGAAACACATCAAGTAGTGGGCTCGAGGGGGGATGTATACACAGTTACCAAAGACACAAAGGGTGTTTGGACATGTAATTGTTGGGGCTATAAAAGAGCCAAAGATGGAAAATGTAAACATATTAAATCAGTTATAAATGAGTAACTTCTTAAAAAAACCAAGTAAAGGTAAAAGTGAAAAACTAGTATATCACTTCCCAACAGAAAAAAATCTAGAAATACAAATGAAAAGTGGAGAATGGGCTCGAGTAACCTGTAAAACATTTAGATCATTTGCCGGAAATCGTAGGGTAAATGAGGAAATTTATGAGGGGCCCATTCTATATTTTGAAACAAATTATTTATATGAAGGTGAATTAAATGGGATGGTTGTTGGTCTTAATGGGTCAGCTGAGGGGTTGAAAAAAGTAACTAAACGAACTAGATTTAGTTACTCAAATGAATGGGATAATAAGGAGAATTTTGGTAATTAAAAAATTTTTCTTATATTTAGGGTATAAGATTAAAAAGAAAAAAATAAAAGTTATGCAAGAAGTACAAGACACGCAATTTTCAACTGGTCAGCAGTTGTTAAACACAATTAAATTGAAGGTAGAGGAAAGAAAAGGCCTCACTTTGGATGATATCAAAGTAATTGCTCCCTCAGTAGGCACACCAGCCCCTAATGATGATGTTCGTAAACTTATGGGTTTGAGTGACAAGTATGTTCACGTCCCAACAACCCAAGTTATTGAGGACATTATGAAAATGGGTTGGACCCCAATTGATGCTATGCAGGTAAATCGCCGTAAGAGTCGTAAAGGAAGGAACCAGATTGGTTTCCAAAAACACATGATAAAGTTTGTTAATTATGATTTTATCAAAGAGGATACAACAGAATACCCAGAATTGCTACTTACAAACAGCCACGATGGGTTATGTAGCTTTAAACTTGATGTGGGTATTTTCCGTTTGATTTGTTCGAATGGAATGGTGATTAAGAGTCAGGATTTTGGTTCAATGAAAGTACGCCACATGGGTTATGATTTTGAAACTATCCAAAACTCAATTAATGAGTTAATGGAAAGTATCCCAGGTTACCTTAAGCAGGTTGACACCATGAAGGAAACTAAAATGGAAGAAAACCAACTAATGGAGTTTGCAAAGAAAGCTGCTTTGCTTCGTTTTGAGAAGGAAAAAGAAGATACCATTGAAGAAAGAGTTGATGTTCAAGCACTTCTAGAATCAACCCGAAAAGAAGATCGGGGCAATTACTTGTGGGAAGTATTTAACCGTGTACAAGAAAAAATCGTTGGTGGTAAATTTACATATGTGAATGGTGAAAAAATTCGTAAAGCACGTCCAATTAAGAATTTCCAACAAAATGTAAAAGTTAACCAAGAGCTTTGGGCTTTAGCTGAGGAGTTTGTAAATTAACAAAATAAGGGGGTGAAATAACCCCCTTACTTTGATCTCTTAGCTCAGTTGGTAGAGCATCTCCCTTTTAAGGAGAGGGCCCTGGGTTCGAGCCCCAGAGGGGTCACTAAAATAGAAATTATGGAACATTTTATAAATTATTTGTCGTTATTTGATTATTTAAAAAAGCCAGCTGGGAAAGAACTTGGAGATAGGGTTTATAAGGCTGCTAAAAAAGATAACATACCTGTAACAACAAGAGAAGTTCAGACTAGAACTTACTCAGGGAAAGTAATGCTTTACCCTAAAACATTTTTGGATGATTTCTTCACTGAGAAAGAAGTAGATGATTTACCATTTTAATGTTATGGAAATAGGAACCCAAGTTGACTTTGTATTATTTAATGTTAGGGGGAAAGGTGTTATTCTAGAATATGATAAAAAAACCAAAATGGCTATGGTTGAATATAATGGATCCCTTTACCCAAACACCCAAACTTTTAAAACCCTACCCAAAAAGAAAAAAGACATACCTTTCTGGTATATTAAAAAATAAAAGTTATGAAAGTAAATTTCTATGTAAACTCAAAACAAATTCTACGGTTTATACAAGCAGTAAGAGATGAGGATTTTGAGGGGTGTGCTGAGCTAGACATACACACATACCAACCAAGCTATGTGGATTGTATTGGTGTTTCGCTAGATGGTGAACAAGCAGAGGCACTTATTTTGAATATGATGCCAACATCCTCTAACCCAACTGAGTGGGAATTTCCGTTTTAACGAAGATATTAGGATTTTAAAATAGTGGGTC
>Ga0181397_1000644_pt1 | contig 12859 bp, 16 predicted proteins | sample 20SPOviralmetaG_FD_130126 | JGI IMG/M metagenome (GOLD analysis project Ga0181397, IMG submission 130126) | Marine viral communities from the oligotrophic San Pedro Time Series (SPOT) site, San Pedro Channel, CA, USA - 20 SPOT_SRF_2011-02-23 | ecosystem: Environmental > Aquatic > Marine > Strait...
CATCTGTGCTAGCATCATCTAATACTAATATTTCGTGGTGGTTTTTTAAATTACGAATTGAATCATAAGCTAGCTGTAGAAATTCTAAATTGTTTCTACTTGGTATTACAAATGTTATTTTTTCCATTTTACTTTGATTTAAAGTATTGGTTTACCCAATAAATAACATAGTCTATATCTTCTTCTGTCATAGCAGGATGTACAGGTAAAGATATTAATCTTAACCATTCTTTGTCTGCAATAGGGAACTTTGCATTTTTATGAGTCATATGTTTTTGGATAATTTCATATTTATGTAAAGGCTTGAAATGAACCGAAGTATGAATATTTTTACTAGCTAAATAATCAATTAAATTTCCTCTATGTTCTGCTGAAACTTTAGCACAATAATACTGTACTGTTTCAGTATGTGGTGGTCTTTCAACATATTCACATAACCCTTCATTATATCTTTTTTGAATATGTCTTCTCCAATTTAGTATTTCAGGAAGTTTTTTCATTTGCTCTAAACATATAGCCGCCTGTAGATCAATCATATAACATTTATAACCAATTTTATCTACTTCATAATCCCAAGTATAGCCTGGTTTACCTGTAACTGTATCTTCTTTTGCAACTCTTGAATATGTAGATGATACACCAAACCAAGTCATTTCTTTTAACTTATTATATAGTTTTTCATCATTTAATGTAATCATACCCCCATCCCCACAAGGCATTGTTTTAACAGCTTGAAATGACCAAATAGCAACATCTCCTTTTTGACCCGCTCCTGGTGTATAACAACTATGGGCACAATCTTCAATAATTAACCCATCATAAAATTCTCTAATTTCATCAATTGGGGCGGGTACTCCTGCCTCATTTACTGCTATTATAGCTTTAGTATTGGGGGTTATAGCTTTTTTAACTTCTTCAGGATCTATATTCATATTAATAGGATCAACATCAACTACATTTGTAGTTATATTAGGTTGCCATAAGGGGATCATAGCTGTTGCCATAAACGATATTGTAGGGTTAATAACATCTCCATCTTTTATATCTAAAGCTTTCATTACCAAATCTTGTCCATGTGAATTACTTGTAACGGCAACTGCATATTTTGCTCCTACCATTTCAGCAAATTCTTTTTCAAATTGGGCTACTAATGGACCTTTTCCCCACCAACCACTTTCAATAACTTTTTTTAATGCTTCTACTTCTTCATTACCACCATAAGGGCGTAGAACGGGTAACATATTTTTTCTTAATTTCATATTAATCTTCTTTAAAAATTTCTATACATAACACATTATTATCATTTATCATAATCATAGTACCATCTAAACACTTCATTTTAGTAAATTGTCCTTGTTTAATACTATCTGACAAAATACCATGATAAGTTCTTTTTATACCATCCACAAAATGAATTATTTGTGTGGTAGTTTTTCCTTGTTCATTAACTGTAGATTTTAAATTTTTCATGACATTGGATGTACATCTGTAATATTACCTCGTTGACATTCATAAATAAATTCTGAATCTACATACGAATTACTTAACCATGTAATGTTTTGTGTTCCCAATACTTTGTTCATTTTATAACACACAAGAGCGGGAAATAAATTACCAAAAGATCCTATACCTTTTGTACCTCTATAATGAGGTTCATCTGTGGGACACCATTCATCAGCCGTTGTTAAAGGAGGGGTGTATGCTTCTTTACTAGGTTCAAAACCCCCAATAGACTTAACATCAGAATATTTCATACAAATAAAAGATGGGCGAACTTTTACAATAGGCAACACTGAATCAAATAAATATTGATTTTCTTCTTTTACATAATCCCTAAAAGTTGCACCATCAAATTTTTCTTTTATTCCTATTTTTGTAGTTTTAAAAGGATCAAAATTATCATTATAATCTCTACCATTTCCTACTACTTTATAACCTTTATTTAAACGATCAATACACATGTAAATAAACTCCCAATTTTTTACTATTAAATCATCATGTAGAAAAAAACAAACTGTATTATCATCTAAATTTAAATAATCTATAGCTTGATCATATGCCCCACATTCTTCACCACCATTAAAGAAAACTTTATAATTAAAATTATTTTTGATATAATCTGTTGGTTCTCTATGACAGCTCCAAAAAACATTTATGGATTCATTATTATTGCTTAATTCTTTAAGTCCATCATATGTAGGTATTTGGTCAAAATGCCAACCTGCTAAAATAAATTGTATTTTCATTGTTTTTGTATTATCCAACTTTCATTGTTAATTTGTAATTATAATCTAATTGCATGTCTGGATAAAATTTATCATGCAAATATCTATAAATTATTTGGCAATCTGCCCCTAATGGAAAATTAGGTAATCGTTTACAATAAGCATCATTACCTGGTAATCCTTCTCCTAATTGTAAATTTTCTACTTTTGATATAGCATCTGGGGTAAAATATTTAACTGTTTCTTGTAATAATTTGTATAAAAATTCTGTTTCACCTATGTATAATCCACTATTAAGATAACAATTTGAGCCCCAAATAGATTCAGACCATTTAAGTTTATCTTCCATACATGCAAAACCTCCTCGGAACTTAGTACAATTAAATAATAATTTTGCATTGTATTCTTTTAAAATATCAATTGCTTTTTCTGGGTTATCTAAAAACACTACATCTGGTGCATCACAAAACATAACATATTCCGTATTTATTTTTTTATCCCTTATTAGTTCATATATCCATAAGGGTTTTAATACATGTCTCCATTTACCATCAACTGTTTGAGTAAATGGTACTTCTTTACATATATTAATTATGTTTATACCTAAAAAATCTGCATTTTGTTCTAATAATAATTTTTTATCATGGTACTGTTTTAATTTATAACGTTTACCCCCAGGTTTATTAAATTGATCATATTCATGTGCGGTTAATATAGTTAGTTTTTTCGAGGGGGTTTTAAATTTTTGATACATTTCACCCGATTTTTTCATTTCAAAAAATGCTTTTTCTCCCGCTGGGATATCATGTATAGTTAAATAATCATATTTTTTCATCTGTTTGCTTTTGTATATACTTTATATTTTGATAAGTCTTGATATTCTATTTCTAAATCTTCATTATAGTCATTTATACCTAACATTAACACCATACCACGAGCTGCTATTTCAGGCAGCATATAATAATTCCAACCAATCATATCAAAATGATCTTCTAAATGGTTAATGGGATTTCGACCAAAATATTTTGCTCGTTGTAACCATTTATAGGCGTCTAAATTATCTGTTAATATCATTCCTCCTTTACCTAATTTTAAAAATTTATGGGGACCACTAAAAGATAAACACATTAACTGTTCTGGGATGTACATGTTTTTTGAAAAAGATAATGCACTATCCCAAATGGGAAATGGTTCTAATTTATATTTTCCTTTTAATTTTTTTCCCTTAATAGCAGGATGGTTCTTATTAAATTTAATTTTATTTCCTGAATATGCTATAGCACATGGCACTGACATAAAAGTTCTTGAAGGAATAGTAATTTCTTCATTTTTTAATTTAAGATATTTAATACAAAGAAATAATGCATTTGTAGCATTATCTACAGATATAGCATAAGGAGCTCCGCAATATTCTGCTATTCTTTTTTCAAAATCTGATATTACTTTATATGTGTTGTAACTCATTTAAAAAATGTTTTTCTTGATAATATTTTTTATATTGTTCTTTTGCTGTTTGAGAGCATTTATTGTACCAATGTTTATCAGTTTTAAGTTGTATAAGTTTTTCTTTTGCGGTAGCCAAATCTCCTAATTTAACTGTTAAGAAGGGGTGACATATTTCTTGTGTGTCTAATCCTTCATAACCAATACAAGGTATACCTAAATAGGCACAATTTAAAGCGAATGTACCCGCAGCATGTGTGCGCATCAAATGAACACCATACTTAAAATTATTAAGTGTTTTAATCCATTCTGTCCAATTCATATAGGGTAAATGATTTAAATTAGGCATTTGTTCTTCACCTTCGATTTTTCTTCCCATACTAGGAATATAAATAGGACAATCTGCTTCTTGGGCAATTATATAAGAGTCAAATCCACCATACCAACTACAAAAATTACCTCCTATAATGATATCTTTTCTTTCTACCTGAGGTAAATCTTTAATTGAGTCTTCAATCATTAAACTAGGCAAAATTTTACATTCTTTACCTGTTAAACCTTCGTAATATCTTTTATCTGATGTATTATGAACAAACATAAAATTAGCTTCTTGTATAGTATTATAATACCATATTTGTTGTTGTAGCGGATAATCTTGCCAATACCAATTAGGGCCCTCCTGCATTACAGCTACTTTATTACAATATTGTTTTATTTTATTTAAATCAAATTGTGGGTTTTTCTTTGGTATAATAACAATACCTAAATCATATTTTTGATTAGGGTGTTGATTTATATTCCAATGATCAGCATTTAAAGAACATATCCATGCTAAATCTGTTCTCATATTAGGGTTATTCCTAGTAACCTTACCCTGATATTGCCCTTCTGTAAAAAATGCTATTTCCATACGTCTTTCCAAGTAAATGATTTATAATTAGGGTTAAATAGATTTGTATAATTTTGTTCACACATTTTATTAGCTTTAACATACCAATCATTACTTCTTCTTTTTTCATTCATAGTACCATCTTTACGTTCACCTTTAATGTACATTCTTTTATTAGGATGATTTCTATTATGGACTAACAATATATTTTTTATAACATATTGTGGTATATTTCCCAATACTTTATTAGTCATATACATAAATGCAGAATCTTCATGAACAAAAAATACTGATTTAGGTATATTTACACCTGCTCTAATAACTTCTGCTGATATAACCAAACCACATCCGTTAAATTTATGTTGAGGTAGTGATATAACTTCTAATTCTTCTGTTTTATTGTTGATTTTATTCATTTCGTCCTTAGACATAGTGTATTTTAAACTCCACCAATTATTATAATCATTTTCAATAAAAGGTTTAACTGTAAAATCAGGGTGTTCTAAATTTTTCCATGAATCATCCCACATTTTACATATTCCAAAGAACCCTAAATATTTAGGGGTTTTATCTTTTACTTGATTATGTAAATTATTTAAAATAGTAAATGTTTGTTTTGGTATTAAAGCATCTGATTCCCCCCACATTAAAACATCTACTTCATCACAATAGGTTTCATTAAATTTTCTTCTATAGTCTGCTATAGTATGTAATTCTTGAATATGTCTTACATTATCAAAATCTAATAATATGTTGCCTATTTTTTCTATACATTCGTTTTTTTTATCAGCACTAATACATTTTTCAAGATCTTCATTAGTAACAATAGTAAAATCAGTTATAATTTCACCATCATAGTTTTTAATAGCATCTTTTAAGGATTCTACATATTCTTCTATAATGTCACATTCGTACCATTGTATTAAACATCCTATTGCAAATTTAGTTTTCATAATTTCCTTTTATTAAATCCCATGATTGTTTCATTAACCCGTTTCTTTCTTCTCTAGGCAACCCATTAAAATGCCAAATGTAACTGCACTTTATAAAAATACCTTGTATAAAGGCATGAGTTTTATACATGTGAGTCATATTATATTTTTTAGATAAAAAGTTTATATTATCCCCAAAAAATTCTTTAGCTAAGTAATTAATAGGTGTTTGGTCTGTTCCTTTTTTTAAAGTATTATGTTGGAGATCTCTTAAAGCGTCTACATTATCTAAATAAAATTGTTTAACTTTATCACAAAATTCTTTACCATTACTAGGTAAAACTAATATACCATTATTAATATATTTAGTCCAATCTAAATCAACATTAGGAAAAAACTGTTTATAACCTTGAATACTATTATATGTCCATTCTATACTTAAATCATCAATTACTCCTGTATATTGGTTGTTTGATAATTCGAAAATGTTAGGAGTATCCCAATGTACCATAGTATCTATATCTATTAAAGCTACTTGATTATATTCTATATTATTTGCTTCTAATAAATCATAAACATACCATCGTTGCCATGTAGGGCGCATCCATTCAGTATCATATAAAGGATCTTCTAAGATAAATAGTTCACAATCATATTTTTTAGCATAATACCTCCAAGTTTTTAAAGACCATTCCATATAGTCATGCATGTTTGGATCATTTGCTTTTAATGCTGTAAAAAATAATATGTTTTTTTTCATTATAAATAATTTTTTAAAAGTTCAAACCATTCTTTTTTTATTCCTAGTAAAGTACCTCTACCAAAATGCCAAAAGAAAGGTTTTAATTTATTGTTTTCTTTTATAAATGCTTGTTCTCCATCTTCCATAATTTTTCTACCGGGATCAACAGCATGGTGTTCTCTTAAACTATGATCATTATATGAATTAGGTAATATAACATAACTTAAATTATAATCGTTTGCTTTTTTGGTAAAAATACCCCCACTATCTTGATATGCTTCTGATAAATCTATATTAAATTGCTTACAATAAGATCTTTTAGTTATTAAAAATTGAGGTCTGGCTATTTTTCTAAATTCTTCCCATCTATGAGATACAAATAAATTTTTATCTAAATAAGAAATAATATGATCAGTCCATGTGTTTAAAAAACAAGTATCTACATCTAAAAAACACACATATTCTCCATTCCCCTTAGTTAATCCTTTTTGTAGTCCATGACTATGTGCCGAGCTTATCTGTGAGGGGAATTCTTTTTGAGGTACATTATTATTTCCCTTAAGATAAGTAAAATTAGAATAATTACCTTTTAAAAATAATTTTTCTTGATTTGAATTATCTACTAAGTAAATATGGTATTTATAAGGGGTAGTATATTTGACTATACTTTGTATTAATAATTTAGCCATATCAAATGACTCATAATTAACTATAACAAAATCTATTGTTTTATTATTTTTCATACAATATATGGTTTATAGACATAAATAAAGAATAATTATCATTAAAATTTTTTATGTCAAATTTAAAATCTCCTCCTATAGTATCAGGCCAATTAGAAGGAATAGTTTCTTTTATTTCTGTAGCCCAACCATAATCTACTAAGTATATTTTATCATTTAATACTAATATATCATCAGGTTTTATATCATTATGGGAGCAATTATTTTCTACTAATTTATCTAATATATTAATACATTGTTTTTTCCAATTTTTAGGTATGTTAATACTACTTAATGGTTTACCAACATAATTCATTTCTATAGTTAATAATTTATCATCATAAGAAATTAAATTAGGGGTAAAATCTAAATCTTTAAGTTTTTTTAACCATTTAATTTCATTATAAAAAGTAAACTTATGTAATTCATTTCCATGACCATGATAACCCATTTTAGCCATACCAGGACTAAATCTAGTTTCTTTAATAATATTATCAGAAATTACTAAACAGTTTTCTTTTGGTCCTATTACTTTTCCTTGGGGATAAGTCGTTGATTTTATTTGATCTAATATTCTACCCATTTATTAAATTAACTCCCTCTTCATTATATCTAACAGAAGGTTCTGGTTTAGTAACTTTATAGTTATGCTTGTTTAAAAATTCTTTTAATATATTAGCAGCATTTATTTGAGTAAAATCTTGGGGGTTATAATCTTCTGTCATTTTACTTAAAGTAATTTTATAATCATCTTTAATATTATGTTTATGTATAAAAGCATGATATAATAAACTATAAAAGTGATAATATTCATTTGGTATATTAAATCCTCTTAGTGTTTGTTTATTTTTTAATATATCTTTTTCAAAATTTACATCATAATAATCATCACCTATAAACCTTAAATCAAAAGGAATTTGTTGGTTATTAATTTTAACTTTAAAATGTACTCTATGTTTTTCAGGAAAAACAGGATTTGCTTTTAAAATATAAACAGCATCTTTTAAATTATCTACTAGTAAGTCTATATCACCATGGCCCTCTAAAAGAAAATTATTAGGTAATGGTTGCCAATTTCTTAAAACAACATAATCTATAGTATTATTTAACACATAAAACATTTGAGATATATTATCCCAACCTTTATGCCCCACAATATCTGTATTAAGAGTTTCGTTAATTTTAGTTTTTTTATAATCATCACAATTTACTCCCAGCAATAAAGTTAAATCATGATTACTTTCAACTACATTATTAGTAGCATGAATTAAATCATTTGGAGGGCCTGAAATTTCTCTATATTGTTCTTTTAAATCAAATATATTAATATTTACTATTTCTTTTCCTTTTGATGTAGATCTTTCTTTATATTGGGGAGAATTATCTTCTACTACTATTAGTGTAAAAGGACCTCTACCTACTCTATTAGCTTTATCAGACATAATAGGTCTTTTTCTGTAAAATCTTGTTAAATTTTCTTCAAAGGCATTCCATATTATTTTATGTTCACCTATAATATTTAAATAAGTTTTATTATTTATTTCTTTAATAAAATTGTCTTTAAATTTATAAGCATTTTCCCATATTATAAAAAGATGTATTTCTGGTTTCATATTTTTTTACAAATTATTCCTTCAAAATCTACTAATGCATCATCTCTACCATATTTTTCCCATAACTTTGTTCCTTTAGGTTCACCAATAAAAGTTATATTTTCTAATATATTATTTTTAATACATTCATCTACAAATACTTTTACACTAGGCAAAGTTTCATTAAGCCCATAATCATCAAATATAAAATACTGAGCCCCTAAAGATACACAATTTTTAAAATCATGTTTTACAAAATTATACTGATGAACACAATCTATAAATGCAATATCATATTTTTTATCTAACCCCCAATCAGATTCATAAGCATTACCATGTAAATATTCAATATTTGTTCTATCTTGATTTAATTCTCTTGCTTTATTTATTTCACTTTCATTTAACTCTATAGTAGTCACACTATCAAATAAATAACTTAATATTCTAGTTGTATTACCATTAGAAGTTCCTACTTCTATACAATTTTTTAATTTTAAAGGACTAAAAAAATCTATAATATCTTTTTTAAATTTATAGCTTGTAGTACTTCTATTATCTCTTTTATCTTGAACTTCAGAAAGTATCGTATCTATATTCATTTTAATCTTTTTAGTAATTTTGATAATCTACTATTTACAATTGTAACACCTAAATCATTTTTCCCCTCTACCATATAATTCCATTGTTTTTCATCATCAGGGTGAAAATGAGCTACTTTAAGAGGTTTTACTGCATTTTTATATCTGTCATTGAATCCTGTCATCCCCATATTATAACTTGTATCTAGGGTACTTACTCTGTGGGCAAATTGGGGGTTTAATTTTACTTCTGCTCTAGTTACTTGTTCATCACAATTAGTATTATAAGCTCTATTTTTCATTTTAGTAACTAAATATTCAAATATGTCTTGAGATGAGTGTTTTAGATAAATCACCCCACACTGCATAGAATGCCCATCTCCATTTGGATAAACACAAGTGCCCCAATCACCATTAAAATAAGGAAAATCAAAAGGTTCTAATTGAAACGCATCTAAATCATGATACCATATATTTTGTCCTTCAAATATACCCTTTTTCATCATTTCTAATGTAGCATATTGTTTATGAAAAAATTGAGAATAATCACATATTTCATCTAAAATATATGTTTTTACCCCTTTATACTCAAATTCAAAATTAGTAGCAATAACTATATCTTTAGGATCCCAACCACATTCTAATGAATTATCTATTTGTACTTTTATTAATTTAAAAGTATTTTCCATTTTAGAGTAGTCTGTTTGTCCACCTTTTATTTTTACCCCTGATTTTTCATAATCCATAGATACAAATACCATAAAATTTTTATATGGTAAAGGATTAGGGGTAAAATTAAATAAACCTTTAGTTTCTATCATAATGTATCGTAAAAATTGTTTTGTGCTTCCTGACGTTTAATATCTTTTGAATGATATAAACACCATTCTTCTTCCATTGGTAATGCCCCTTTTGTAGATACCCCAACTATTTGTTCATGAACTTTATTTTGCCATTTAATTTTTGGTCCATTTTGTATAATTCGTGTTTGATAATCTGGCCAATTAACCCAACCTTTTTCGTTTATATTCCAACGCCATTTATTAATGTGTTCTTGTGTTAAACCATCCACTGTATTAACTCTAGGAACTAAAAACATTTCTGTTGTTGGATTGAGTTTTAGGACTTCTCTTAAATTTATAATTAAAGATTCATGGGGTAATTCGTCTGCATCAATTTGGAATATCCAATCGCCCGTGCAAAGTGATTTTAAGTGGTTTTTCATATTAGCAAAATGGCCATCAAAATGATATGGATACCAATTAAAAAATGTTGGATTAACTGATTTAGCTCTTAAAAATTGCTCTACAGCGGGTGAACCATTATTAGTGTCAAATAAGACTATTACTTCATCCTCTTTAGTAATTCTAGTTTCTAAAAATTTAAGTAATTTTTCTATTTCAATTACTTCATTACAAACAGGAATTGCATAACTAATCTTCATTTACAACTGGTTTTGCAAACATACCTAATTCTTCAGCTGCGTCCATAAAACATAATTTATCATAACGCTTTATGTTTTTCATGTCCATTTTATGTTTATAAAAAGTACCTGGGTTAGTTGCATCAGGGTATTTATGCTGATCTTCTTCTGGAATAGGAATTGCTTTAACTACTGTCCAACCCCAATCTTGTTTCCCTTTTGAGTTTGGGTCAGTAGGATCCGAATCAATTCTAGTTGAGTTTTTAATAGGTTCTGGAAATATCATTCCTTTATCGGGCATTGTTATAGCTGTGGGGAACCAAGCTAATTTTTCACCACCACCAGGGGGTATAAGATCTAATCTTAAATCTTTAATTAATTCAGCTGTTAATTCTAATGTTTGTTTTAACCCTTCACTGTCTAAAGTCATTGTAGTATTTGAAGTGTAACCACTAGTCATACAAAGCCATGTTTTTACTGTTCCGTCTGGGGTTTGAAATTCTGACTCATAACATGCGTCACTGTCACAAACGGGACTATTTACTAATTTATCTCCTAATTGTTTCATTATGCTTCGATTTTTTTAAGTTTTGGTAATTTTAATTTTGGTAATTCTTGTTTAGTTTCACCTATTTTTTTAAGTTTTGGTAATTTTAATTGTTGCATTTGGGGTGCAGCTTCTACTTTTGGCAGTAATGAACTTAGTTTTTCAGTCATTTTATTAAAACTCCAATTGTCTTTTAAATATTGTGTTTGTTTACGTGATTTTTCGTGATACATTTTATAGTGTTTAAATATATCTTTCATAGCTCTACTTGCTATATCAGTATTAATATTAAACCACTGTGATTCTTTAAGTAAAAATTGGTTTGCAGATGATTTGTGTACATTTTTAAGTTCACCACCTATTAATACATTATATTCAGGATTAATAAAATCAACATGACCACTCCAATTAGATACAATTGTTGGTTTACCCGTAATTGCTGCTTCAGCTAATGGTCTACCATAACCTTCACCTTTTGTAAATGATACAAATGCTTTTACTTTAGGATCATTATTCAATTGATTCATTTCATCATCTGTCATTTCACCGTGTAAAAGATAAATATTTGGTAATTTACCTCCTACTTCATCCTTAAGTTTATTAATTTTTGATAAAATTTGTTCTTTATCTATTAAAGAATAATTTATATGATTAGTTTTTAAAATTAATGCTGGTTTTTTTCTTCCAGGTCCTTTAAAAGTTTCTAAAAATGTTTTAATCATTAAACCTGTGTTTTTTCTATCTTCACCAAACGCACCTGGTAACCAGTGCCCTGTGTATAGAAAACAAAAATCTTCTTTTATATTATTTAAAGCAGAAAATTTAGAGGGGTTTTTAAAATATTTATCTAAATCTAAACCTTCAAATAAAACTTCAATTGGTTTTTCTAATTTTACAATACCTATTTTTTGTTTTGTATTTTTATCTACTCTATCAAATTGAGATGATAAAGCAACTTGTTTTGAATGATTAGAACTAACTAAATTTAAATTCATCTTATTACTACCTTCAATAAATTCTGCTGGGTATATAGTAGATTCAATACCAGCGGAAACACCAATATTAAATTGTCCTACTGGTTGAAATTCATTTGGTACTGTGATTTGTATCCAAATGTCGGGTTTTCTTTCTAATCCTCCTATAAAACGTTGTCTTAATGGATCATCTTGTGATAAAAAATTCCAAGGACAATCTCCCCATCTTTGTGGTAAAATTTTAATATCCCATTCTTTATCCTTTATTTCTATTAATGATTTTACAAAATCTCTTGATCTTGCTCCGTAACCGGAAAATGTGTCAATTGGACACGATATTACACATGTTGGCTTCATATTGATTGTATTTCTTCTAAAAATTCTGGTGTTAAACTAATTGGTGCTGGGTTATAGTTGTCTAATTTAGTAGAATCATCTACTTTAGTAACTGTAAATCGAGGTTGTGGTTTCCATTCTTTAAGTAAATTGTCAATATTATTAATAAAACCTTGACCCATAGCTTTCGCTGTAAAACCTGACTCGTTTGATAATACCCATTCTCTACCTGCTAATCCTCTTCTTTGTCTTTCTTCAGGACCCATTTTGTAAACTTTCATTAATGCAATTGCTGCGTCCTCAATTGAACATTGACTTGCAAAAATGTAAGGTGTCATAGGTGAACCTTTTACTGAACGTGTTTTAGGAAATATTGGCATTGCCCATTCACCACATTTTTTATATTTACCATCTGCATTTGATGGGTGTTCAGTTGAAAAATTAATCCAATCACCA
>Ga0181397_1000645_pt1 | contig 12848 bp, 15 predicted proteins | sample 20SPOviralmetaG_FD_130126 | JGI IMG/M metagenome (GOLD analysis project Ga0181397, IMG submission 130126) | Marine viral communities from the oligotrophic San Pedro Time Series (SPOT) site, San Pedro Channel, CA, USA - 20 SPOT_SRF_2011-02-23 | ecosystem: Environmental > Aquatic > Marine > Strait...
GATATGCCAAATACCTCTGTTTATATTACATAAATAAAAGAATTAGATAAAAAGGATAAATCGTGCCATACTTAGGAAACCCACCAAGAGTTGCAAATTTTTTAATAGACACTTTTAGCGGTGATAACTCTGAAACGCAATTCAATATGCAAATACCTGTGGGTTCACCTGCAGCTATATTAGTTTTTTTAGATGGTGTTAGACAGGCCACAGAATCTTATGCTGTAAATAATAGAGTAATAACTTTTGATGCGGCCCCATTTACTGGCACTAATAATATTGAAATTTTACATATTGCAATGGGTGTTACTGCTTCAGCTCCATCAGATTTATCCGTTTCAGATGCAAAATTATTACCAACCGGTGTAACATCAGGTCAGTATGGTGGCACAGCAAATCTTGTTGTAAATACAGTAAATGTAAATAACAAAGGTAGAGTAGTCAATGTAGCAAATATAGCTGTATCATCTTTAGATTTTTCTGGAATCCCAACTGGTGGCGGCTCGGCAGAAACGGGAAGACTATACAAAGAAGCTAACAATTTAATTTTTATTAAAACGTAAAATCATAGGATTAACAAATGGCAACAGTTTACAAAGTATTAGGACAATTAAAACCAGGTGCAAATACCCTTGCAGACCTATACACGGTACCAGGTAGCACCTCAGCTGTGTTATCGTCAATCACAGTTTGTAATCAAACTGCTGCAAACGCATCATATTCAATTGCGATTGCACCAAATGGTGAAACTGCTAATGACAAACACTTTATTGTAAGAGGTGGTGTTGTACCACAAGCAGATGCTGTTGGTATAACATTAGGACTTACAATGGATGCAGCTGATGTTGTGAGATGTAACACAAATACTTTAGGCGTATCATTTAATGTATTTGGTTCAGAAGTTACATAATTATTTTATATGGGAATTTCTCGTCTTAGCACAAAGAAAATTGGTAGACCTCAGGGTTTTAAATATCCAGTAGGTCTAAGCACAAGAATTGGTGGTTCAGAATCAGTTAACGTAGCCACAAATTCAACTGGCGGTGTTCAAACCGCAGTTGGTTCAAACGCAGTTCACACATATACTTCATCAGGTACTTTTACAAATAGTTCAGCCGGCACATATACTTTTGCTTATATGTTTGTTGCTGGTGGAGCTGGCGGTGGAAAAGCTGGCGGAGGTGGAGGTGCTGGAGGTGTAATTATTGGTAATGATTATTCAGTAGCACCAGGAGCTGTTTTAACTATTACACTAGGAGCTGGCGGTGCCGGTTCAACTTCTACTGGAACAAAAGGTGCAAACGGCACAAATACCACAGTAACAATTAATTCAAATACACCATCATCAAACTTAACTGCTGAAGGTGGTGGGGGTGGTGCTGGTGAATCATCAACTCCTGCTAACGCTGGTGGTTCTGGCGGTGGAGGAGGAATGACTGCAATTCCAGGTGGACCTCCCTCTGTGGCAGGAAATGCTCAAGGTTATGCTGGAGGAAATGGGGCGCCTTTAGCTGGCGGTGGTGGAGGAGGTGCAGGTGGAGTAGGAACAGCTGGCGCTACTCCGGGTACAGGAGGACCAGGCGGTGTCGGTGTAGCTATAACTTTTACTGGTTCACCAGAATATTACGGTGGCGGAGGCGGTGGCGGTACACATCCAGGTTCAACTCCTGCTGGAACGGGAGGTAATGGAGGCGGTGCAGCTGGTGGTAATCACGCAGCTGCCCCAGCTGCAGCTACAGCCAATCGTGGCGGAGGAGGTGGTGGCGGGGGTCACGTTTCAAATCCAGGAGGGCAAAGAAATGCTAGTGCTGGCGGGTCAGGTTTTGCTCAGATTACTTATGTAATGAGTCAAGATTTTGTATCAGAAATTTATGATATAGGTGGATCAAATGGAGGGCCTGTATAATGGCAGGATATTCTTTTTTTAGACCAGAGGGTTTTGCTTATCCTATAGGTTTAAGCACAAGAATTGGTGGTTCAGTTTCAGTTAATGTAGCCACAAACTCAACTGGTGGTACACAAACAGTTGATGGAACAAATGCTGTTCACACATTTACATCAACGGCAGATTTTACACCCTCAGCTGATATGGACGTTGAATACTTAGTAATCGCAGGAGGCGGTGGCGGTGGCGGTTCTGGTGGTGGCGGAGGTGGAGGTGCAGGAGGTTATAGATTTGGTACAGTTTCTATGACTGCATCTAAAGCTCACACAGCAACCGTAGGGGCCGGCGGAGCTACAGGTGCAAGAGGTAGTGATGGTGTTAATAGTACAATTTCAGCACCTGCTCCTTTTTCAACAATAGAATCTGAAGGTGGCGGAGGCGGAAGTTCTTTTTCTGCCGGTTCGGCAGGAAATGCTGGTGGTTCTGGTGGGGGTGGCGCCGGTGGTACTGGAGGTGTTCAAATTGCTGGAGGTGCAGGTAATACTCCACCCACAAGCCCTCCACAAGGTAATAATGGCGGGATTGGATATCATGCACCTGGTTCATATTTACATGGAGGTGGAGGCGGGGGTGCTGGTGCTGTAGGATCAAATTATAATGCAAGTGCTTCAGGTGGCGGCGGTGCTGGTGGAACAGGTGTAGCTTCTTCTATTTCAGGCCCATCACCCGTAACTAGAGCGGGTGGCGGAGGTGGAGGTGGTAATGCTGGACCCCCAGCTCCTGGCGGTGCAGGAGGAGGTGGTGCTGGCGGTGTAAACGCTGCAGCTCTATCTGCTGGAGGAGTAAACACCGGTGGAGGCGGAGGAGCCGCAGGACATAATAATAGCACAGGAGCCGCCGGCGGTTCAGGAATTGTAATTTTCAGATATGTTATGGAACAAACTAGTGATTCAGTTATTTATGATATAGATGGAAGCAACGGAGGACCAGTTTAGTGGGAATTAAACACAAAGCTAGACCACTCGGTTATCAATACCCGATAGGATTAAATACCCTCAATGTTGTAGGAACAGCAAATGCGGCCACAAACTCAACTGGTGGTACGCAAACAATAGATGGTACAAATGCTGTTCATGAATTTACATCTACTGCTAATTTTATACCAAGTTTTGCCATGACAGGTGCAGAATTTTTAATAATTGGAGGTGGTGGAGGCGGTGGTGCTGGAGGTGCCGGTGGAGGTGCAGGTGGATTTAGATTCACTTCGGGTCTTTCTTTAGTTAAAGACCAAGAATACAAGTTTACAATTGGTGCTGGCGGAGCTGCTGGCACCGGTGGTTCTAGTGCATTTAATCCTGGAACAAAAGGTACTGATTCATCTATTACATCACCATCACCTTTTACAGATATAGTTTCAACAGGCGGTGGTTACGGAGGATCAAGAGCAGTTGGAGGTGCTGGAGGTTCTGGTGGCGGAGCCGGTGGTTATCCTAATAATGCTTATGCAGGTGGAGCTGGAAATACCCCACCTACAAGTCCCCCACAAGGTAATAATGGCGGTCCTGGTCACTCTGATAATGCAACATGGACAACAGGAGGTGGTGGCGGCGGTGCTGGCGCCGTTGGTGGTGAAGCGCCAACTCCAGGTAGTGCAGGCGGAGCAGGAGGTGCTGGAACAACATCTTCTATTTCAGGTTCACCTGTAGCTAGAGCAGGTGGCGGAGGTGGAAGTGGAATAACAGGAGCAGGTAGACCTGGAGGAGCAGGAGGAGCTGGCGGCGGAGGTGCAGGTGCCGGAGGCGGCCCAGCTGGAACTGCTGGAACAGTAAATACCGGTGGAGGCGGTGGCGGTGGTTCAGATGGGGGTACAACAACAACGGGTGGTGCTGGTGGTTCTGGAGTAGGATATGCAAGATATACTTTCACAGTAGATTCACCAACTATTAAATATAGTATAGGCGGTGCAACGGGTGGACCTGTATCATAAATAAAAAAAAAGATTATAAATATATAATTAAAGGAGGAAAATTTAAAATGAATGTGGATGAGATAGCAAAAAATTTTACAGGACAATCCGGTCTTGGTTATGGTATAGATACAGCAATTAAGGCTTTAAGGCCTGAAGCTAAATTTGAAATGAGTGCAGGTGGTGGTAGTTTTAGTTTTCCTAAATGGGATGACCCACAAGGAAATCCTCCACCAACTAAAGATGAAATTATGGCAGAATTTGAAAGACAAAAATCAGTAGCAGAATATTATCAATATGCTTATGATCGTTGTCACCATTATCCTGATGGGTTTCAGCAATTAGATATGTTATGGCACGCTGTAAATAATGGTCAAGATTTAAAAGAATCAGACTGGTTTAAATCAATAGATGAAGTAAAGAAAAAGTTTCCAAAACCTGAAGGTAACCCACCTCCAGAATTAAATTTAGAGGAATAAATGAGTCTAACTAGAATTGTAGGTAATTCAATTGCACAAGGAGCTATATCTGGCGAAGGTTTTGCTGATGGCGGTATACCAACTGCTAAATTAGCCACTCAAGCCGGTGTTTCAGCCGGCGATTATGGTAGTGCTGGTAATATACCATCTATCACAATTGATAGTCGAGGTGTGGTAACAAGAGTTGCTAATGTTACAGTTGAAGTTGCTGAAGCAGGATTCAATCCATTCTTACTAGCGGGTATGTAAAAACTAACTCCTGGTTTGACTAAATAGTCCTAAAACAGGAGAACGAGATCGCTACTTATACTGAGCTCTTCATAGAGCAATACGCAAATTTTTCAAACACAATTCATGTAAAAGATAACGCAGGCGCAAACATAAACTTGTTCGGCTACTCGGCTAATTCTGAGCTCAGAAAATCACCATACTCCGCCTCTGCAAATGCTTTTACTGCCACAATTACTGGTAATGCAAATGGTCAAGTAACAATCACCATGTCACCAACCACAACTGCAAATCTTAGAGCAGGTCGATACTTGTATGATGTTCTAGTAACTTCATCAAGTGGTAATAAAATAAGAGCAGTTGAAGGTATTGTAAATGTATTACCAGGTGTAACAAGGATATAATATGCCAGAATATACGAGAGGATATGGAGGTAAACCAACTACAAGACAATCATTTAAAGATTATTGTTTAAGAAGATTGGGTTTTCCTGTAATAGAAATAAATGTAGATGATGACCAAATAGAAGATCGAATTGATGATGCTCTTCAATATTTTCACGACTACCATTTTGATGGTGTTGAAAAAATATTCATGAAACATCAAGTTACTCAAGAAGATATTGAGAGAAAATGGATTTATGCTCCTGATGCGGTAATATTTGTGAATGGTGTTTTTCCTTTTGATGATTCTAACTCATCAATCAATATGTTTGACTTGAGATATCAATTGAGATTGCATGACTTATATGACTTCACATCTGTTTCTTATGTTTCATATGAGATTACAATGCAACATATTAGAACTCTTAATTTATTATTTTCAGGCACACCACAATTTAGATTTAATCGACATCAAAATAAATTATTTTTAGATGTTGATTGGACTAGAGATTTAAAAGTTGGTGAATATGTAATTGTAGAGTGTTATCGTAAATTACAACCAGATACGATTAACATAACTGGCTCAGCTGCAATCACAAGTGATGCAAATGTACTTACAGGCACAAGCACAACTTTTGACCAACAATTGATTGAAAATGATTTTATAACTTTAACAAATAATTCGGACGCAGCTGATACAGTAGAAGTTCAAATCAAACAAATAAATTCACCCACAGTAATTACTTTAAGAAGTAATCCAGGAAAAACTATGACAAGTGCATCTATTACACAGGCAGGATTTTCTGATGTGTGGGATGATAGATTTTTAAAAAAATATACAACAGCTCTCATAAAATACCAATGGGGTTCTAATTTATCAAAATTTGCCGGCGTTCAAATGCCGGGCGGTGTTACACTTGATGGCCCTAGAATTATGGAAGAAGCAAAAGCAGAAATAGATAAGATAGAAGAGGAGATGCAAGTCTTGAATGTGTTGCCAAATGAAATTTACATGGGATAATTGATGGCAACTAATCAGTATTTTAACCCTTTTCCAGCCAATCAAATAACAAGTGAACAACTTTTAGTTGAAGATTTAGTCATTGAGTCCATGAAAATATATGGCATGGATGTTTTGTATTTACCAAGAACAAGTGGTGATAAAATTGATTTTCTTTTTGGTGAAGATACACTTAAAGAATACACTAAAACATTTTCACTTGAAATGTATCTTGAAAATATACAAGGTATGGAGGGTGAAGGTGATTATATTTCCAAATTTGGTCTTGAAATTAGAGATGAAATAACACTTTTAGTTTCTCGTAAAAGATTTGTACATACTGTAAGAGAAGAATCCACCAGTCTTGTAAGACCAAGAGAGGGTGATTTAATTTATGTGCCTCTTACAGATGCTTTCTTTGAAATAACTTTTGTAGAACATGAAAACGATCAAGCTATGTTTTATACTTTAGGGCGTGGTCGTGGTGCAAATGTTTATTTGTTCGCATTGAAGTTGAAGAAATTTGTATTTTCTAATGAACTTATATCAACTGGTAATCCTACGATTGATGATAAGATAAATGATTACTACCCAAGAACAAGAATTACATTATCTGGTGATGGTCAACGTCAATATGTACAAAATGAAATAGTATTTCAAGGAGCTAATCTTGCATTATCAACAGCACAAGCTGTTGTTCATACTTTTGTACCAAATACACATATAGATGTAATTAGAGTTCAAGGTACATTTACGTCATCAAACATAATTGGTAATACATCAAACGCAGTATTTACAGTTTCTACTGCTGATGATACTGCAACAATGAATACTGCCTTTGAAGATACCTTTGATAATCTAAGAATAGAAGCTGGTGGTGATGGTATACTAGACTTTAGTGAAACAAATCCGTTTGGTGAGGCATAATGTTAGGTAACGCACAATTTTATAATAGAACAATCAGAAAAATTGTTGTCGCTTTTGGCACAGTTTTTAATGATATTATCTTACAAAGATATAAGTCGGATGGTACAACTAAACAAACTTTATTTAAAGTACCACTTTCTTATGGTGCAAAAGAAAAATATCTTACAAGAATCACAGCAGACCCAACACTCACAAAAGCTGTACAAACAGTAATACCTCGTATTTCATTTGAGATGGTAAGTATGACGTATGATACAAGTAGAAAATTAAATACACTTACACAAAATTTTGCAGCTAATACTTCTACATCCATAAAAACACAATACAGACCTATACCATACAATTTTGATTTTAATTTATCAATTTATGTAAGAAATACAGAAGATGGTACACAAATATTAGAACAGATATTACCTTTTTTTACACCAGATTTTACAGTAACAGTAAACTTTATACCTGAAATGAATCAAAAGTATGATATGCCAATTGTTTTAAATTCAGTACAATCAACAGTTGATTATGAAGGTGATATGATGTCAACTAGATTGATTATGTGGGATTTACAATTTACTGCAAAGAGTTATATTTGGCCACCAGTTAAATCAGGTAAATATATACGACAAGCAAATACTAATATTTACATTGAGAGTCAAGTAAAATCTGCACAAAGAGTGACCTCTGATTTCAGGCCTGACATCCCAGATAGACTTTTACTAGAAGGTGAAACAATCCGTGTTGCAGCCAGAGATGTAATAGGTACTGTAAAACAATTCTCTAATGTTGCTAATGCTACGTTGGTTGCATCAGGACTAAATAAATTATTAGAAGCTGGTGACATTGTAACAGGTGATACATCAAATGCAACTATAACGATTCGGTCAGTTGAAAGTGACCCATTAAAGGCTGCAGAAATAGTATTAACACCTAATCCAGCTAGTGCTGACCCAGATGATGAGTTTGGTTTTGCAACCAGTATAACTGAATATCCAGATACATTACTATGAAAAATGAGAAACTATCTAAACTATTAAATATTGAACCCATAGAAGTAAACAATACTGAAATAGTACCAATTGAACCTGAGAAACAAGTTGAGAATGATGCTCAATTTGCTCGAGAAAATATCCGTGGACTCATCAATAAAGGTGACTCAGCTCTTGATAGTCTTTTGAGAGTTGCAAAAGAATCTGAACACCCTAGAGCCTTTGAAGTTGTAGCACAAACTCTTAAAAACTTAGGTGAACTCAATAAAGATTTACTTGAGATACAAAAGAGAAAACAAGATTTAGAACCTAAAAAATCTACAAATGAAATCAATGTTGATAAAGCTGTATTTGTAGGCTCTACAAACGATCTTGTAAAAATGTTAAAAGGCAAGAAAGATGTCAACTGAAGGTTATCTTGGTAATGAAAGACTAAAAAAAACTGGCGTTGAAATACCTTTTACTCAAGAAGAAGCGAAAGAAATATTAAAATGTTCAGAAGATCCAATATACTTTATTAAGAAATATGTAAAGATTTTCAATGTAGATTTAGGTTTTGTTGATTTTGATATGTGGCCATTTCAAGAAGAAATGGTAGATGGTTTTCATAAGAATCGTTTTTCAATATGTAAAATGCCACGACAAGTTGGTAAGACAACTACGACTGTAGGTTATATGTTATGGGCTGTTTTATTTAATCCTGATTATACAGTTGGTATTCTCGCAAATAAAGGTCAACTTGCAAGAGAAATACTTGGTCGTTTACAAAGAGCATATGAGTATCTACCTTTATGGTTACAACAAGGTATTATAACTTGGAACAAAGGTAATATAGAATTAGAAAATGGTTCTAAAATATATGCCTATGCAACATCTAATTCAGGTGTTCGAGGTGGTACTTACAACTTAATATTCCTTGATGAGTTTGCTTTCGTGCCTCATAATATGGCACAAGAATTTTTTACTGCTACATACCCTGTAATATCATCAGGTAAAACAACAAAAGTAATCATTGTTTCTACACCAAATGGTCTTAATTTATTCTACAAAATGTGGATTGATGCGATAGAAAAAAGATCATCTTATACACCAATAGAAGTACATTGGTCTATGGTACCAGGTCGTGATGAGGACTGGAAAAAAGAAACAATACGAAATACATCAGAAGAACAATTTAGACAAGAGTTTGAAACTGAGTTTATAGGTTCATCAGCCACACTTATATCTGGTTCTAAACTACGTTCACTTGCGTTTTTTAACCCAATTAGTACAATTGACCAACTTGATATGTATGAAGAACCAAAAGAAGGTCATGTTTACATAGCTACAGTTGATTGTTCAGAGGGTGTCGGTCAAGATTATTCGGCCATAAATATTATAGATGCAACACAAACACCTTATAAGCAAGTTGCAAAATATAGAGCAAATGATTTACCTTTATTGTTTTTTCCAAATATTATATATTCAATTGGTATGAAATACAATGAGGCATATATTTTAATTGAAACGAATAACATTGGTCAACAAGTTGTTGACATTTTACATTATGACTTAGAGTATGAAAACATTTATAAGATAGACCAGCATCACATAAAAGGTCAAACAATATCAGGAGGTTTCAGAAGAAATGCCTCCTTCGGTATTAAAACTACAAAATCTGTAAAGAAAATTGGTTGTGCAAACTTAAAAACACTTATTGAAACTGATAAGTTAATCTTAGTTGACTTTGATACGATAGCAGAACTTAACTCATTTGTTCGTGTTCGTGATTCATATGCAGCTGAAGAGGGTAATTATGATGATTTGGCTATGGGGCTTGTATTATTTGGTTGGTTAACAGCACAAGCTTACTTTAAAGATTCTACAAATGTTGATGTAAGGTCAATTTTACTCAAAGAACAAAGTCTTTTAATCGAAGAAAGTTTAACTCCTGTTGGTATTATAGATGATGGGCGACAAGAAGAAGTTATTATTGATGGTGAAGATGTTTGGAGTTCAAGTGGTGACATAAATACGAGATTTTGAAATCACTAAATAGAGAGTAAATGAGAATAAACAATCGTCTAGTCTAATATAAAGGAGAAATCCATGGCATTTCAGTTATCACCGGGAGTAAATGTATCTGAGATTGATCTCACTACTATTGTCCCATCAGTTGCCACTTCAATAGGGGCTCACGCTGGAATATTTGCATGGGGACCATCAAGTGAGGTAATCACAGTAGGTAATGAAGTTGAATTACAAGAAAGATTCGGTAATCCTGATTCAACAAACTTTGAATATTGGTTCACAGCGGCAAACTTTCTGGCTTATGGGAATAATTTAAAACTTGTAAGAGCAGTAAACAAAGATCATGGGACAGGAGCTTTAAATGCAGCTTCAAATACTGGTGGTGCTATCTTAATCGAAAATGATGACGATTATGATTTAAACCACGGCACAGCAGCTAATACTTCTGTTGGTCCTTTCGCAGCTAAGTATCCAGGCGCAAGAGGTAATTCACTAAGAATTTCTATCTGCCCAAGTGCAAACGCATTTTCACAAAATTTATCAGTTGGTACAGCTAACCAACAAATGAGAGCTAATGCAGTAAATATATTTGCTGGCGCTGGCGCTCAAAAGAATGTAATACCATTTAACTCACCAGCTAATACACGCCAACCATTTATCGCAAGAGATAAAGTTTCAATTGATGGTGGCACAACATACTTTGATGTTGTTTCTGCAAATAGTTTTTCAATAGTTTTAGCTCAAGACATGACAGCCAATATAGCTGGAGGTAATGCTATATTAAAGAAATGGCAATACCATGATGACTTTAAAGTTGCACCAGGAACATCTGATTATGTAGCCAATAAAGGTGGTTCAGGTGACGAAATGCACGTTATTGTTGTTGATGAAGATTCAGAGTTTACAGATGCAGCTAATACAATAGTAAATAAGTTTGCCTTTGTGTCTAAAGCTGTTGATGCAGTAACAGGAGCAGGCGATACAAACTTCTATAAAGAAGTAATCAATAGAACATCAGAATATGTATGGTGGACAGCACATCAAAATGGTGGTGCAAACTGGGGTAGTAGTTCTGCCACAGCATTTACAGAAGTACAAGTTCCATTTTCTGCTTCTTTAGTTCAAGGTGCTGATGGTACAACTTCAACTGCAAACGTAGTAACTGCATTTGATAATTTTGCAGATGCAGATTCAGTTGACGTATCACTTGTAATGACTGGTCCAGGCGACCAAACAATTGCTACTCATGTAATTGACAATATCGCAATCACAAGAAAAGACTGTATCGCATTTTGTTCACCAAGAAGAGCTGATGTAGTAAACAATGCAGGTAGTGAGGTTACTGATATTAAGACATATCGTAATTTACTTACTTCTACATCATTTGCTTTCTTAGATTCAGGTTATAAGTATCAGTACGACAAATACAATGATGTCTTTAGATATGTACCATTGAACGGTGATATTGCCGGTCTTTGTGTAAGAACAGACTTAGAGAGGGATGCTTGGTTCTCACCAGGTGGACTTAATCGTGGTATCATAAAGAATGTAATTAAACTTGCATTTAATCCAACAAAGACAAATAGAGATGATCTCTATACAGAGGGTGTCAACCCAGTTGTTGCTTTCCAAGGTGAAGGTACAGTATTGTTTGGAGATAAAACAATGCAATCAAAACCTTCAGCATTTGATAGAATCAATGTTCGTAGATTGTTTATTGTATTAGAGAAAGCAATCTCAAGAGCTGCAAGATTCTCACTCTTTGAATTTAACGACCAGTTTACGAGATCACAATTCGTTGCTCTTGTAGAGCCATTCTTGAGAGATGTCCAAGGTCGCCGTGGTATTACAGACTTTAGAGTTGTTTGTGATGATACAAATAATACAGGCGAAGTAATTGACCGTAATGAGTTTGTAGGTGATATTTACATCAAACCTGCAAGATCAATTAACTTCATACAACTTAACTTTGTAGCAGTAAGAACAGGAGTTTCGTTTGAAGAGGTTGTAGGACGCTTCTAAATAAAGGATAACACAGGAGAAAATTAAATGGCTTTTAATGTAAACGAATTTAGAACACAGATGGTCGGCGATGGCGCCCGCCCTAATCTGTTTGAGGTTGAGATGCCATTTCCAACGTTTTCAGCACCAGGAAATGCCCAAACAAAAATGACTTTTATGTGTAGAACAGCACAATTACCAGGAGCTACTCTTGGTATTGTACCTATTACATATTTTGGTCGTGAATTAAAGTTTATGGGTAACAGAACTTTTGCTGATTGGACTGTAACAATCATCAATGATGAGGACTTTTCAGTTCGTAACGCAATGGAAAGATGGATGAACGGCCTTAATTCACATAGTTTAAATGTAAGAAACCCAGCGGCATTAGCGCCTCTAGGTTATTCAGTTGACGCCAAAGTTACACAGTTCGGGAAAACCGGTGATGAATTGAAGAAATACAAGTTTATTGGGATTTACCCATACGACCTATCTCCAATAGATGTAGATTGGGGTGCGAATGATCAAATTGAGGAATTTACTATCACAATGGCATATCAATGGTGGGAATCCGAAGAAACTGGTGTGGTTTAACGAGAGCGTGCTCTCTAAATATAGGATGGATATTTTATGGCTATAAAGTTATTTGGCTTTACTTTAGGTAAAAAAGAACAAGCAAAGGAACCACCAAAAGGACAGAGTTCCTTTGCTTTACCAAACGAGGCACTTGATGATGGTGCCGTTACCGTAACAAACAATGCTTACTACGGGACATATGTTGATTTAGAAGGCTCAGTTCGCAACGAACTTGAGTTAATCACAAGATACCGTGAGATGGCAAATCACCCTGAGTTAGATATGGCGATTGACGATATAGTCAATGAAGCTATAACACATGATGTTGATGGTAAATCAGTAGACATCAATCTTGATAATTTGAAACAACCTGAAAGTATTAAGAAAAAAATCATGGACGAGTTTAACAA
>Ga0181397_1000651_pt1 | contig 12762 bp, 8 predicted proteins | sample 20SPOviralmetaG_FD_130126 | JGI IMG/M metagenome (GOLD analysis project Ga0181397, IMG submission 130126) | Marine viral communities from the oligotrophic San Pedro Time Series (SPOT) site, San Pedro Channel, CA, USA - 20 SPOT_SRF_2011-02-23 | ecosystem: Environmental > Aquatic > Marine > Strait...
GTAGGATTTGAATCAGGTGAAGATATGACCACAGGTTCAAACAATACTATTATTGGAAAACAGGCTGCAAAAAACGGTACTACTGGTTCAAATAATACTTGTTTAGGTTATTTAGCAGGTCATTCTAATTCACCTTTTACACTTACTTCACAGAGTAATAAAGTTGTTATAGGTGATGAAAATGTAGATGCAGCTTATATACAAGTTGACTGGACTATAGCCTCAGATGCAAGAGATAAAACTGAAGTAGAAAACATATTAGTAGGCTTAGATTTAGTTAATGATTTAAGACCAGTATCTTTTAAATATACAGACAATAGAGAAAATAATAATCCTGTAGGAAAAACTAAATACGGATTTTTAGCACAAGAAATTTTAGCACTTGAAGGTGATAAACCAGTTATAGCTGATAATGAACAAGAAGATAAATTAAAAATTACCAATAGTAATTTAACAGCAGTATTGGTAAAAGCAGTTCAAGAACTATCTAGTCAAGTAGATGAATTAAAAGCTGAAATAATAACTTTAAAAGGAGAATAATATGGCAGTAACAAAAACAATAACTAAATGCACACCTTATGAAAATGCATCTAGTAAAGTAGATAAGTGGGAAATAGAAATGACGTATAAAAATGATAGCGAGGGCGATAGCACTTACTATACTAATACTTTTAGCACTACAGTTAATCAAACAGATACTAATGCAGATGGTAGTACAACCACTAACTTTACACTAAAAGCTAAAGGCAGTTGGACTAACGCTAACTTAGTAGCAATATGTCCTGTATCACATTGGGACACAGTATTTGCTAGTCAAGTAGATAGCGTTATTACTAATCCAGTAGTGCAAAGCTCACCAGACCAAGCATTTAGCGTACCTAGCTAAGTACAATGGAACTAACACCTTACTTATTTTGGAACATCTTTATAACTCTGGTACTCGCACCAATCTTATTTAGTATTAGACAAAATGCTTCAGAAGGTAAAAGAATTGACATACTCTTAAATAAAACTCGTGAAGAGATGGCAAAAGATTATGTTACCAAATCAGAACTTAAAGATGACATGGGAATCCTCATGGATAGAATAGATAAAATTGGTGAAAAACTTGACAAACTCTTTGAAGTCAAGTAAAATATATTTATAGGTATTTAAATGAAAAAGAAACAACAAAAGAAAAGAAATAAAAAATATCAACCATTAAAAAAATATAATGCCGGTGGTAGAATTTCTTATGCTAAAGGTGATAGAGTTCGGAATTTAAATTCATCAGAACCAAAAGCACCCGATGAAAATAATAAAGGAAAAGCAGTTAAACCACCATTAATAGGTGGTATCGGTGGTGGTCAAGATAATGTAGTAAATGAAGAACCTATAGCACCTCCTCCATCTTCTCCAACAATGCCTCCACGTGACGATATAGACCCAATACTTCCTTCAAAAGAAGGACCAGTAGGAGACCCAGTAGACCAACCCGGATTTACCCCAAACGTTCAAGACCCAGTAGACCAAACAAGTACTACAACTCAAACTGCAACAGATACAGCTAGAGAAGAAAGAGTTGCTAGAACTGGAACATCTGCAGAGTTAACAGCACAAGGAATACTTCCTGCTGATACTCCACAAATTCCAACACCTGCTACAATAGGTAGAGAAGACACAGAAATCGCAAAAGAAGATGTACCTCAAATGGGAGATACTGAAAGAGGCGTAGCTGTAGATGTAGATGAAGTAAGCAAAGAACAAGTAAAAAAAGGAGTAGCAGATACTACTGATGATACTGAAGTTGCAGGAGTTGTAAAAGCTCCTACTACAACTGTATCAGGAACTAAAGTAGCTGTAAATGCTGCAACAGGAACATTATCACCAGAAGCACAAGCTTCAGTAGAAGAAATAAGACAATTATCTGGAAACGCAGTAGCTGCTCAAGTTGAAAATAATGTAAGAGACGCAGCAATGGCTACAGATGTTAATGGAGTTTTATCTGCAGGTGCATTTGCTCCAGAAGTAACAGGAGCTAAAGTACAAATATCTGAAACTCCAAATGCAGAAGCACAATCACGTGAAGCTATAACAGGTCAACCAGCTAATGCTGGACAAGCTGTGCAAATTATAGGAACAGTTGGTTATGAAGCTGCACAACAAAGAGCAGTAAAAGGTATTGAAGCTAAAGGTGCTGCTGCTACTATGATAGCTGAAGTTGGTAATATACCACAAGATATAGCTGCTGCTATTGTAGAAGACCCTGCAACTTTAGAAGCTCAAGTAGATAATAATCCTGTAGAAGTTAATGCTGCTATTGCTGCATTACCTACAGAAGCTTTAGTATCTTCACAAATGGAAAGTTTATTAGGTGGTATGGAAGATGGAACAATACCTTCATGGGCTAAACCTGCAGTAGACGCTGTTAATCAAAGAATGTCTGCTAGAGGAATAAGTGTTTCTAGTGTTGGTAGAGATGCTTTGTTTAATTCTATTATACAATCAGCTATGCCAATGGCTCAAAGTAATGCACAAGCTTTACAACAAAGAGCAGCTCAAAATTTAAGTAATGAACAACAAGCAAACTTGCAACAAGCTAATCAAGAACAACAGTTAAGAATGCAAAACTTAGCAAATCGTCAAGATGCTGCAAGTCAAACTGCACAAATGTCTCAGCAAATGAGAACAATGCAAAGTCAATTTACACAACAATCTATACTTACTACTGCTCAACAACAGCAACAAACAAGAATAGCTAACTTGCAAAATCAACAACAAGCTGCTTTAATAACTTCTCAAAATCAACAACAAGCTAATATGGCTAATCTTGGTAATGAGCAACAAATTAATATGGCAGAGCTTCAAATAGAAGCACAAGTTCAAGGAGCTAATCAGACTGCAACTAATCAACAACGTATTTTAGAAATGCAAAGTGCTGCAGATTTCTTATCTAAAAATGCTGGATTTAAACAGCAAATGGATTTAGCTAATTTAAATACTGACCAACAAATGAGACTTGCAAACTTGTCAGCTATAAATCAAGCTGGTTCACAAAATCTTAGTGCTGCTCAACAAACAGAACTTGCAAATCTTAACAAACAAATGCAGGTTAATATTAAAAATGGTGAATTAGCTCAATCAATGGGATTAGCTCAACTTAATGTTGACCAACAAAGAGCTATGCAAAATGCTAATATTACTGCTAATATGGATATGGCAAACTTTAGTGCTGACCAACAAAGAGTATTAGCAAATAGTAAGTTTATGCAGACAGTAGCTATTACTAATATGAATGCTGAACAACAATTAATTATGCAACAAGCTACAGCATTAGCTTCACTTGATATGGCTGCTGTAGACCAAAGAACAAAGTTATCAATTAGTAATGCTCAAAACTTTTTACAAATGGATATGACAAACTTATCAAATGAGCAACAAGCAAGTATGATGCGAAGTCAACAAGAACAACAAAGATTATTATCAGACCAGTCTGCTATGAATGCTCAAGCACAGTTTAATGCTACAAGTGAAAATCAAGTTAATCAATTTATAGCTAACTTAGAACAACAAAACAAACAATTTAATAGTAGTCAATTAAATGCTATGGAACAATTTAATGTAGCTAATACAAATGCTGCTGAAGCAAGAAGAGTTGGTAATGAATTTGAAGTTGAAAAATTAGAAGCACAATTACAAACAGATATGTCTAAATTTAATTCACAGCAAGATTTTGCAAAAGAACAATTTAATACACAAAACGAAACAGTAATTGCACAGTCAAATGTAGAATGGAGACGTAAAGCTAATACTGCAGATACTGCTGCTTTTAATGCAGTTAATCAACAAAATGCACAAAATGCTTTTGGTCTTACTGCTTCTGCTAATAATTTTTTATGGCAAGAACTTAGAGATGAAGCAGATTTTGATTTTAAAAGATGGGATAACGAACAACAACGTAAAGCTTCTTTACTTATAGCTGCTTTAGGAAATACTGAAGCTGTAAATAAAAAAGATTATTGGGATAACAATGTATCTAGTATTGCTAGATTATTAGATGGATGGTTAACATAGGAATATATTATGGGTAAATTAAGAAAAATAGGTAAAAAAATAAAAAAAGGATTTAAAAAGATAGGTAAAAAACTTAAGAAAGGTTTTGGTAAATTTGCTAGAGCTTTTGGTAAATTAGGTCCTTTAGGTTCTATTGCACTTTCTTTTTTACTTCCGGGTATAGGTAGTGTGTTATCGGGATGGTTAGGTCAAATGGGACCTGTCGGTGAATTTATTTTAAATATTGGTGCTAAAATTCAAAAAGGTGCAAACTGGGTTAAAGATGGAGTTGGTAGAGTTTTTAACAGAGTTACAGATGCTATTGAATATGGAATGAATTCTGTAAGTAAAACTGGTACAGCAGGTAGTAGTTTTAGAAACTGGGTAAGTGAACAAACTAAAGGATTTATTGACCCGTCTAAACAAGGCGTTGAAGATATTAAAGTTCCGGGACAAGATAAAATAATTAAAGCTTCGGATGATTTTACATCAGGAGAAATTAAAGTTACTGATACTTCAAGTTCTAATGAAATAACTCAAGGAGCTAAAGACAGTGTTGCAACAATGGACAAACGAATAGAAGAAATTAATGCAGAAAAAACAACTATCGGAGCAGATACAAATATAAAAACAACAAAAGCTGAAACAAAAGGATATTTTGATTTTGATAAAGGAAAAGAAAATTATGCATATATAAAACCTATTACAAAAGCAGGTGGTAAAATTCTTGAAGATGAAAGTGATGCAGCTTATGCTGATTATTTAATGAAAAGTAATAATGCAGCTAGAGCTGGAGCAATAGCAGAAGAAACTTTATCTATGGTTCCTACTAATACATATACTTATGCACCACAAAATTTTATTGATATGAATAGTTTAGATAATAATCCAAATTCAATGGTACAAATGACTTCAGGTTATGGTCTTATCTTAGAAGATTTTTACGCAACATAATAAAAGGATAACACATGGAAAGTAAACCAATATCACCATTAATAGAACAAACAGCTTTTGAAGCTCCAATACCGGGACAGTCTTTAACTAATAGTCCTGAAAATAATTATGCTTGGGAAAAACCACCTGAGATGGTAGATTTAAATACAGCTAGACAAAAAATATTTTTAAATTTATTAGAACCTAAAAATCTAGAAGAAGTTCAAAAACTTATGATTAATGAAGTTCCAGTAGATGCTATAGCTCAAACAGTATTGGTAGAAGGATTTAGGCAAGGTAAGTTTAATCCTGATTTAGCTTTACAATTATTAGAGCCTACTATGTATATGTTATTAGCTATTGCTGAAAAATCTGGAATAGAACCTACATTAGATGCAGAAGGTGATGAAGATGATGAAGACCTTGATGCAGAAGAAGCTGCACAAGTAAAAGCAGATAGTAAAACATTTATGAAAGAAAGGGGTCGAAGATTTCAAGATGCTAGAGTTTTTAAACCTCAATCTGCTTCAGTTGGTGTAGATATAAAAGAACAATTAGATAAATTAGATGTAGAAAAAATGCAACAAAGTATTTTACAAAAACCTAAACCAGAACTACAATCACAAGAAAGTTTGTTAGGTAAAACAGGAGTTTAAAGATGGCTGATGATACTATGGAAAATTTAATCAGTAACTATGGAGATATGAGTATTGAAGAACTTGGAAGTTCTTTATTACAACGACAATCAGATATAGCAGCACAAAGAGCTAAAGAAGCTAAAAAGAATAGAAAGTTTCAACAAGCTATAGGTTTATTAACAGCAGGTCAAGCTGTTTTTAAAAATGCTGTTCAAAAAAGATTAAAAGAAGCAGACGATGAACTATCTTTTAATTTACAAGATAATGCTGAACAATCTCAACAAATAAAAACTTTAGGTAGAATAGGTGCAAACATGCCAGACAAAGCATGGTTTGCAGAAAGAAAAGATATGGATGTGAATACTCTAACTAAAGAAATAATGGAAGATAATAGATATGGTAAAAATTTACAACAAAATTTAGCTCCTGTTATTGATGCAGCTATTAAACAAGGCATACCTGAAGAAGAATATCCTTTGTTTAAAAAAGGCACATCTGAATATGATACAACTTTTCAACTTGGAATGCATAACTTAATTAGTAATTATGTTTCTCCTTATGTTGATTCAAAAGGTAATAAAACAGGTAAACGTAATTTTGAAATGTACGAAATTGAATTAAGAAAGTTATTAAATGCAAGAGATTTAGATTCTGCAAAATTATATGAACAAGCTATAGCTATTACACCGGGTCGTTTAAATCAAGTTGAAAAAAGATATTATGCTAGATTAAAAAATGAATATGCTAATAGAGGATATATTGAAAGTTTTAAAGATATATTTAGAAAAGTAGGTAGAAGACAAGAACAACAAGGAAAATTAAATATATTTAGAGGTATAGAAAATACAGATGTTTATGGTTCTAATATAAATGATATCTTAACAACTTTAAATATTGAAGGTCCTTTAATTACTTCTATAGATAAATCATTAGCTCAATATAGAGGAAGTGCTACTCAAGCTTTAGTTAGTGCTAAAGCAGACCCTGATTTAATAGCAAGAAGTTCTTTAGCTATTGATTCTTTTGGTAGAAATTTAGGTAATAAAAAATTATATAATTCTGATAATACTTTAAAAATGTCTGAACGTGGGTCTTGGTCTTGGGGAAGATTTATGACAGATATTAATAAAGATGAAGCTCAAAAACAAGCCTTTGCAAAAGACGTAGCTGGTTTAACTAACGCATTCCAAGATGATACAGACTTTGCTTTAGCTGCTTTTACTTCTTCATTAGAAGATAGAGGCGAAGAAGTAACCGATGATATGGTACAAGAATTTTATCAAAAAATAACAAGCCCAGATAATGAAATGTATAGAATGAATATTGCAATAGCTGTAGCAGCTAATGAAGGTTTTCAAGAAGGAGGAGGGTTACTTAAAGGTAAACCTGAATATTACAGAACTAGTTTTGATGAAGTAGTTCGAGATTATAAATACGATAGATTTAAAGGAAGCATACCTGTATTGTTAGGAGAAGGTATTGCTGTTCCGTCAGAAACTAATACAGGAAATTATCAAGAAGATGCAAGTTATAATAAAATGAGTGTTGAAGATAGAAAGATTGCATTTAATAATCAATTAAAGTTTATTGAACAAAGTAAATTAAGTCAAACTTCAAAAATGAGATTAATTGAAAATTTATTTGATAATGTAAAACAACCAGAATTTACTACTCCTCAAGAATATTTAAAAGCTTACCCACCTGAAAGTAGAGTACAACAATCTAGACTTATATATATACCGGGACCGGGAGGAGGAAGTTTAGTTAGCGTCCCAACTAATGTAAGTCAAAAAAAAAATATAATAGTTGAAGATAAACAAGTAAGTGATTCTATTATGATTGCTCCTATAAATAATGATGTTACTGAGTTACAAAATAAACATTTAACACAAAAAAATAAAGATGGCACTCCTCGATTTACATATGATAATATTGACAATGCCCAACAAAAGTTATATGATTTAAGTTCTGTTTTATTATATATTGAAAGTGATGGTAACTTTGATGCTGCAAATCCAAATGATGCAGGTGTTGTAGATGAGCAGTCAGCAAGAGGAGGTTATCAATATAAACCACCTTCAGTTGTACCTGCTGTAAATAGATTAGAAACAGTAATGGGTCAAATGCCTAGATTTGATGAGGTTAGAAAAACAGGTGATGTTAGAAGTTTAAGTGAAGCAGACCAAACTCTTTTAATGATGGCTGATATTTTACAAAAAACTGCTGTTGTAAAAGGTGATAAAAAACCGGGATTTGGAGATACTTTAATTCAAAATTATTTAGATGCAGAAAGCCCAAAAGAAAAAAGAAATTCTGTATATGAAATTTATAAAATTTTACATCATGCAGGAGGTGGACTTCCACTCAAAGCTAAATTTAATACAACCCGTAAACTAAGGAAATATTTTAACTAATGAGAATACCATTTGGTCAAGCTACAAGTTCAATAATAGATTTATATAATGAACTAACTCAAGACGAGACTCAAAAGCCTAAAGATATGCAAGAGGGTATCAATCCTCTTTATCAACAAATACCAGAAGTTAAAACTGATGAAATACAACAGGCTAAAGATTCTATTGTTGGGAATATTCAAAAAGAAATTAAAGAAACTATTACACCTCCAAGTACTGTTCAAACTAAAAAAAGTTTAACACAGTTAGCTGATGATGAAGAGTTTTCTACAAGAGCTGAAAGATTTTTAGAAGGTATTGAAAGTAATGAAAACATATTTGAATATCTTAGAGATTCTGAATATAGTTTAAGTTCTGCTGCTGTTCGTTCTTTTCAAACAGGTAAGTGGACAGAAGAACAAAAAGACGATTATGTTTATTTAAGAAACGAATTTCAAAATGCAAACCTTAAAGGCTTTAGAGAACATTTTGGTTTAGTAAAAGATTTATCAGGTGATTTACTTTTAGACCCATTAAATATTTTAGCTGCTATGTTTGCAATACCAACTGCCGGTGCTAGTGTAGCTAGTCGTGCTGCTTTAGGTGCTGCAGCTCAACAAAGCATGAAAGCTTTTACTAAATCTAAATTAAAAAAAGCAATTACTAAAGAAACTACAAAAGACTTTGCTTTATTTGGAGCTGCTGAAGGAATGGCTTGGGAAGGACTCCATAATTATTTTATGCAAGATATGAATGTAGATTTAGATTTAATTGATTCTATAGATTTATCTGAAATAAGTGCTTCTGCATTAATTGGTGGTACAATAGGTGCAGGTATAGGTGGGGCTGTTGGTGTAGGAATGGGTAGAAGATATTCTAGATTTGCTGAAAAAGAATTTAGATATGCTAATGAAGATGCGTTTGGATTTGTAGGACCACAACAAAGAAAAGTAGAGTTAGAGCAGTGGGAGATTGACCAAGCTTCTCAGAATCCTTTAAACTTAGACGAAGAATTTGTAGGACCTACACAAGAATTTATTGGACCTTTACCAGAAACAGATTTTTTAAATAAACAATCTTTTTCACAAAGATTTAAAGAACGATTAAAAAAGAAAATTCCTTTTGATACTGAAAAAAGAAAAAGACAACATCAATTAAATTGGATAATGGCTAGAACAACAGGTAAAGCTACTACAGAATTTTTAGAATACGCTAAAGACTCTCCAGCATTACAAAACTTTTTAAGAAAAATAAGATATGATTATGATGTTGGTCTTATTACTGTCGGTGAGAGAAGTGTAAAAAAAGCTACATTAAAAGACGGTACTGAAAGTAAATGGTCTTTTGGTGAATTTGTTGGAAGAAAGTTTGGTCAATATCATTATGGACTAAATAAAGCTTTAAATACTTTATATAGAACTGGATGGTTTGCTCGTATAGATAAAGAACAAAACGATACTTTATATGCTTTATTGTCTGATAAAAATATTGGTATTAAAAAAGGTGAAGGTAAAATTACTATAGATACTCTTTTAGAAAGAGGAAAGTATAATTCAAAAATTAATGAAACACCTCAAGTTTTTAAAATTGATGCTGATGTTGCAGATGCTTATAGAGGTGTAAGAGCATTACTAGATGATTCTTTTGATGATGCACAAGAACTAGGATTATTTAAAACAGGAACTCTTAATAAAGGTGGGTTTTTTCCTAGGCTTTATAAATTTGATGTTCTTTCTAAAAAATCAGATGTTTTTGCACAAAAATTAATTAGAGCAGGACATGCAAACCCTGATAATTCAGTAGTCGAAATAGATATAATATTATCAGATGGAACTAAAGGTACTGGTAGACCTGCTGATGCTAAAACTATGGATGATGAAATATTTCAATTAAGTGAAAAATATCAGGTAAATAGTTTTGAAGAACTAGCTAAAAAAGAATTAGACGTAGATGTAGCTGCTGGAAGAAAAACAACTTATACTAAAAAAGAATTAGAAAATACAGCTAAAGAATTAAAAGCTAAAGAAATTGTTGAGGGAATGATTGATGAAAGATATACTCCTTATGAATTAAGAAAAGCAGGTGCTAATAACTCTTTAGGATTTTTTCAAGCTAGAAGATTTAATAATTTAAAAGATAGTGATATTGCAGAATTTTTAGAAACAGATGTTCAACAAGTATTAGAAAATTATTTTACTAATATGGCACAATCACAAGGACGTAAAAAATATTTTGGAAATACTCTAAGAGAATTTGAAACTGAAAGACAATTAATAATGAATGAGTTAATGGAATCAGCTTTAAAAAGAGGTTTAAATAAAACACAAGCTAGACAAGAAGCTGAAGAAATTTCAAAAGGAATAGGTGATGTATTTAAAAAAGTTACTGGCTTAGAAACTTATCAAAATAGTGTGTTTAGAAATACAAAATTTGGTAGAGCATTTAGTGATGGTACTAAATTAGTACAACAAATGGCTCATTTACCTTTTGCAACTATTTCTAGTATAACAGAACCATTAATTTTATTAAGTCGTGCAAATCCCGGAGATGTAAAAGAAACTGCAAAAAGTATAGGTACAAGTATTGTATCAGAAGGTAAAAATACTTTTAAAAGATTATTTGACAATCTTTCAAGAACTCAAATAGGTGGTAAATACGGAACTCCTATTTTTAAAACTGGTAAAAAAATAAAAGGTTTTAAAGATATTGATGATGAAACATGGTCAGAACTTTATCAAACTGGATTAGCTTTAGAACAAGCAGTAATGCAAAGAATAGAGGGTTTAGCTGGAGAAGCATTAGGTAATGAAAAACTTAGAAACATTCAACAAATGTTTTTTAAAACAAACATACTTACACAATGGACAAAGGCTGTTCAACTTGCTGCATTTACTACAGGTAAAAGATTAATAAAACAAAACGCAGAACAATTATATTATGGTAAAACTTTAGTTGGTAGAAAATTAACTAAACAAAATAAAAAGTATTTAATAAATCAATTAAATGAATTAGGTATTGATGAAAATGAAGCTTTAAAATGGTATAAAGGTTCATTAGATAAAAATGGTAAATATGATATAAATAAAGCTAGAGGTATAAATAATAAAGGAGAAATTATTCAAGACCGATATGGTAATGTTACTTTTAATAGTAATTTTTATAGTAAAGATTATTTAGCTGCTGCAAATAGATTTACTAAAGAAATTATTTTAAACCCAACTACTGCAGAAGCTAACAGACCTTTATGGTTTTCACATCCAGCATCTCAATTTTTAGTACAATTTGCTGGTTATCCTACTGCTTTTAATAATACAATTTTAAAAAGATTTGTTAATGAAGGACTTAATAATCCGGGAACAGCAAGAGAAAAAACAGTAGCAACTGCTATGTTAATGACATCAGTAGCTTATTTAGGTAATGAACTTAGAAGTAATGGAAAAGCTACTATTGATTATGAAACAGGAGAAACAAAACCTATATATCAAATAATGGGAGATGCTGCTAGACGTACTGGATTATATGGACCTATTGATTATGCATCTAGATTTAATTCTGAATTTAGTAGAAATTCAGGGGGAATTGCAGCAATTATAAAAGCTGTTGGTGGTCCAACTGTTCAAGATGGTGTTGATGCTCTTATTTATAGAAAAAATTTAGCAGAAGTAGGTATAACTAATGTACCTTTTTATTCTGCTTATGATTTAATATTTGGAGCTGGTACTAAAAAGAATTTAAGAAGAATTGCTGCAGGTAGACCTAAAGAAAAATTAAAAAAATTCACACCTATTAAATATTCTAAAGGTGGGATAGTTAAAAATGTACCTAATGTTACAGACGAACCTGATGAAATGATAAATAGAAATACAGGATTACCGTTTAACGCAACCTCAGAAGCTGCACAAGACATTGAAGATAGAGAACTTAAAGGACAAATGGAAGGACTAGGATTAAAATGAACATAGAACTATGTAAAGAACAAATTAAAAGACACGAAGGCGAAGTACTAAACATTTATGAAGATAGTTTAGGATATAAAACTCTAGGAGTTGGACATCTTTGCAAACCCGAAGACCCTGAATATGGGTGGGCAGTAGGTACATCTGTATCTCAAGAAGTTGTAGACATGTATTATAAAAATGATTTTACTACACATTTAGCAGAAACTATACATATCTTTGGAAGTGACGAAGCTTTTTATAATTTACCAGAAAGAATACAACATGTATTAGTTAATATGTGTTTTAATTTAGGTGGCACAAGATTATCAAAATTTAAAAATATGATTAAAGCTTGTAGAGAACATAACTGGAAAGAAATGGCTGTACAAATGGAAGACAGTCGTTGGTATGGTCAAGTAGGTAGAAGAAGTAAAGAATTACAAGATATAGTATTAGGAGTATGAAATGAAAGCATTATTAAAAAACATAGTTGGAGCTGTTGCACCTACATTAGGAACTGCATTAGGTGGACCAATGGGAGGCATGGCAGCTAATATGATAGCTGATGTCTTAGGATGTCCTAACAATCCAAAGGCAATAGAGAAGGCTGTAGCAGAAGCTACTCCTGAACAAATGTTAGAACTTAAAAAAGCTGAGAATGATTTTGAAATACAAATGAAAGAACTTGAAGTTGATGTATTTAAATTAGAAGTAGCTGATGGTCAAGATGCTAGGAATAAATTTAGTAAAGACTGGACAGCTCGTATAATGGGCATAGCTGTTGTTGGTGGATTTATGGGATACATATTTCTTGTTACTTTACAACCA
>Ga0181397_1000652_pt1 | contig 12756 bp, 19 predicted proteins | sample 20SPOviralmetaG_FD_130126 | JGI IMG/M metagenome (GOLD analysis project Ga0181397, IMG submission 130126) | Marine viral communities from the oligotrophic San Pedro Time Series (SPOT) site, San Pedro Channel, CA, USA - 20 SPOT_SRF_2011-02-23 | ecosystem: Environmental > Aquatic > Marine > Strait...
AGAGCTTCTCTCTGTTCTTGTCTTGTTTGTGGTCTACCATTTAAATAGGTAGGACCTATACCGGTTTCGGCTTGGAATTCTTGGTCGTGTTGAGGTAATTTACCATTATCTCTATTTAATTCATAATTCATACAACCTAAAGCAAAAGTTCCCATATCCATTTCTTAATTTCTCCTTATCATTATCATTACAATACAATATAATGATACTATTGCAAAATGTCAAGTGTTTTCTTTGATTTTTTTATATTTTTTGAGAACTTTTGTAGTTCCTGTGATGTGTTTAGGTTCATATGGACATAATTTACATCCACTACCACAACAATAACCTCTAGCCAAGTGTTTCTCTCTTGGCGTTACTCTTTTTTTCATTTAATTTAGTTTGTGAACATATCCCAAAACATATCAATCATTAGTGCAATTACACCACCACCTACAATGGTTCTCCATTTAGATGTGTTTTGTCTATGTTGGGTATTTAGTTTGGTTTCAGCCCATAGGCCGGTTTCGGGATTGAATAGATTTTCCTTGATAAATTTGATGTCCTCGTGAATATCTCCAAGTTTAGTATCAAATTCTGTATGTAACTCAACAACTCGTCTGTCCTGTTCGTCCAAACGATATTCTATCAGTTTTAAGTTTTGTTTGTCTATCTTATTCATAATCAGTAATAAATATCACTAATTAGAAAATCCATCTATTTTTTGACTGACTTTCTTTTCCAATTTCTTCTTTTTCTTGGGGCTGGCTTACCTCTTCTGTATGATTTATCAAGTTGGGCTTTTAATAACTTCTTTTCTATTCGTAAATCGTCTATCTCAACTTGTAACCCTTTCATTCTTGTTCCTGTAAATAGTGCTAATACCATAACTCCGGCTATGCTACCTAATACTACTCCTAAGTATATCCAACCTAATATTTGTAATGTTTCCATATTTAACTCCTTAATATTATTGCTCCTGGATTATCGTTCCAGAAGTCATCTATCGTGAACCCTTGCACCTCGCAAGTCTCACGAACTATTTTTTTCATCTTTTCACTTTTACCTGTTATAATCCTGATAGGGAAATTATTCATATTGTAATGAATGATTAACAAGTTTGGTAGCTTTTCCTCTACCTCGTCGTGCTTAAAACCGTGTAGGTCTATCTCTGTCATTTTGTTTTACCACCTCATATAATTTGTCAAAGGTTTCAAGTGGTAACCTTTTTTTTAATTGAAAGAATTGTGTTGCTGACCTATTATCAGATGTGACTACTGAATCTACCGCTTCTCTACTACCTCTGTGTATTAATTTAAACTGCATTTATATTGTTCTCCTGATGTTCTATCATCTGTTCTATCCATATATCGAATATATCTAACTCGAATCTATCTCCCTCAGACCCACTATCTTTAATGATGTCTGGTAATTTTTGTAAAATCTCAAAACCTTGTTGTGATAAGTTCCAAGGATTAAACCTAACTTTTATATCATATATCGGTGTATTAGGTATATCTTGGTGCATTTTTTCTATCAACTTATAATCTGTGTTTGGTTGTTCTTCCTCTATATACTCGTATATTTCTTCAGCGCCCGGTGATACCAAATAACTACACCAAGGTTCTAATGCTCTCAACATAGCAACATCTGCAGCTTCTGTCAATTCATAACCAATACTATATACCGGCGATACAATAGGTTTCATAAATTGGTCGTGTTGAACTTGTGTTCCCCACTTTCTGATAAAGTTTCTCATATTTTTAGTCGTGGTGTGTATCCACTCTGGACTATCTTTTCCGACACCACCACCTGCCATAGGATTAAACCTTGAACCACGACAAGTCATATGATATACTAATCCACCCCAAGTTTGCTTAAACTCAATACCATTTAATAATAGTCTATTGAATATATCACTATCCTCTTTGGATTGTGGTCTAAATAATGGGTCGTGGCCACCTATCGCTTCAAAATCTTTTCTTGTGATTGCCCAAGGTGCAAATACTCCCTCAGTATATTCCTCAAAATAACCTGTTGGGTTTGGTTCGTATCTTGAATACCAATCTAACAATTCTTGTTCTTTCAATTCTTCTGGCTCTATACCAAAATCTTTCGTTATCTTTTCTGGTCCTTCAGGATGTAATGGTGGTTCTACTCTCGTTAATGATACAACCACTCCGTCTTCTAAATATTTATCTATTTCCTCAGCAGCATCTGGCATTAGATACATATCTGAGTGGAAAAAGAATAGTCTATCTGTGGTTGCTACATTTTCTACTAATGAATCATACAATATAGTCAACCCCTCTCTATCAGGTCCTGGATTTCTATAATACTTTACAAGATTATCTTTCTCTCCGATTTCTTGTAACCACTCCCAAGTTCCGTCTGATGATGCGTCGTCTGCAAAGCATATCTCGTGTCTGTATCCGGCATTCTTTCTAATACTATCATAACACATTTTTAAGTAAGATAAGTTGTTTCTACTCGGTATAATAAAACTAATCGGTTCCATTTTGTTTCCTCCAATGTTTTAACCATGCTTCTTCTGAATAATGTTTATTAAATAAATATTTTGTTTGTTCTGAACACTCTTGGTAAAAGTCTTCGTCTTCTGTTAGTTTTTTTATTATTCGTTTTGCTCCCATTAAGTCACCGACTTGAATAGTAGTTTGTGGGTGCAATAATTCTTGTGTATCTAGCCCCTCATACCCTATTACCGGCGTTCCATGCCAAGATAAATTCATACTAAATGTTCCAGCTGCGTGTGTTCTCATTAAATGAACTCCAACTCTATATTGTCCTATATGATTTATCCATTGTCTCCACGACATATAAGGTAAATACTTTATGTCATCAATTTGGTCTTCTTGTTCTTGTTTTCTACCCATTGATACACCATACATTTGTTCATCAACCTCTGATGCTACTAAGTAACTATCCATACCACCATACCAACTAACAAAATTACCACCTATCAATGTTCCTTCTTTGTATAATGAACCATCTTGACAATCCAAACCCTCTGGTATCATCATAGACCTCATAACTCTTACATCTTCACAACCCAATCCTTTGTAGTATCTTATGTCTGACATATTATGACAATATACCCAATCTGCACTTCTTAATGTGTTGATATAATGGATTTGTTTCTCAACTGAGTAATCTTGGTAATACCAATGTGGGCCTTCTTGCATTACTGCAACCTTATCGCAATATTGCTTTATTAGGTCTAAATTGATGTTAGGATTGCTTTTAGGTATAATAACTATCCCTAAGTCGTATTTTTTACTTGGTGGTTCATTCAATGGACACCACTCTGCGTCTAACATTATTGACCAACCAAATTCTGTTCTGGCATTCTCAAAATCTCTTGGAACTCTACCTCTGAGATTTGACTCACTAAAAAATACTATATTATTCATATAACTCCTTGTATGTTCTTTTTATCCAATATGATTGGTCTCTGTTATGTGGATTCTGTGGTATAGCGTTAAAATGATACACCCAACCTGCTTCAAGGAATGTTAATTTGTCTTCCCACCAACTATGATTTGGCAAGTGTAATAAATTCTTTCTAAACATATCTTGTAAGTTGTATCTCTCGGACATTAGTTTCATATCTACATTGTGTTTCTTCACTAAAAAATTAAGTGGTGTTTGTTCTGTTGATGCTTTTATATTCTCTTCTGCCCAATTAATATTATCCACATTACTATCATACCACTTTAAAACTTCTTTGATAAATGGTTTGTGTTTCTTATTTAATATCACAAATCCACTATTAAAATACTCCCAACAATCAACATCTAAATCTTTGAACAAGAAGTCTTTATATTTAGTTATACTTCTCAACACCCACTCAAAGCACCCATCATTTCTAACCACACAAAACTTGTGTTCAGTTTCCTCAAAGAAATTAGGACAATCTGGATGAACTATCGTGTCGGCATCCACCACGAGTATTTGGTCATACTCAATTTCATTTGCCTCTAACAAATCAAAAATATACCACTTTTGCCAGTTTGCTTTCATTTCATTTTCATCTCTAATGAATTGGTCTAATATCAACACCTCACAATTATTTTTATCTGCCCACTTTTTCCAACTCTGTGTAGATAAGTCAAACTCTGGTCTGTGTCTTTTACCCTTGATGTTTACTTGAAATATTATATTTTTCATCTTACTCTATTATCAAAACCTTCACCTAATATGTGTATATCGTTCATAACCATTCTCTCTACCATAGTATCAAATGATGTTTGTGGTTTCCACCCTAATTCACTTTGTGCTTTTGATGAATCACCTGCCAAATAAAATACATCAGCTGGTCGCATAAATCTTGGGTCTTGTCCTACATATTTTGTCCAATCTGTAATTCCAATATGTTGAAATGCACTATCTAAAAACTCTCCTAAACTTCTGACTTCACCAGTTGCTATCACGAAGTCATCTGGTTTGTCTTGTTGTAACATCAACCACATCGCTTCTACATAGTCAGGAGCGTATCCCCAATCTCTTTTGGTGTCAAGGTTACCCAAATATATCTTATCTTGTATTCCTAAATGTATTTTTGCTATTCCGTCTGTAATCTTTCTTGATACAAACTCGTGTCCTCTTCGTTCTGATTCGTGGTTAAACAATATCCCACTAACATTAAACATATCATAAGACTCTTTATAATTTATAGTAATCCAATGACCATATAATTTTGCTACACCATAAGGACTTCTTGGATAAAATATTGTGTTTTCATTTGCGAATTGTTCCATTTTACCGAACATTTCTGATGTGGATGCTTGATAGAACTTTATTGGTTCACCATACTCTCTTATTGCTTCCAACATTCTTAATACACCTAAGCCCGTTATATCTCCTGTTTGTTCTGGTGTGTTCCAACTCTCTGCTACAAATGATTGAGAACCCAAATTATAAACTTCGTCCGGTTTGGTTTCTCTCAACACTCTGAATATTGAGTTCTGGTCTGATAAATCACCATTAATAAACTCAAAGTTTTCATTACCTTCTAAATGTAATGTGTTCTGTCTGTTAGGTGTTGATGAACGCCTTTCCATACCGAATACTTTATATCCCTTTTCCAATAGGAAATCTGCCATATGACTTCCGTCCATACCTGTAATACCTGTGATTAATGCTCTCTTCATTCTTCTAAGTCCTCGTATCTGTTAAACCTTTTATCTGTATCTTGGAACAACATCTGTATATTTTCATCTGACATATTCTTGAATCTATTAAACTTGTCGTTCTTCTTATTTCCAAATGCATTAGGATTATTCTCTTCCAATACATACAATCTTTTTTCAGGATGTCTTCTAGCGTGAACTTTTAGTAGGTTCTTGAATATAAATTGTTTGTAGTTCTTCCCCATAAGCTTTTGTGACATAATTGATAGTCCGTGGTCGTCATTATAAATTAAACAAGATGGTATATTTACACCATACTTTATTAAATCTGATGATATTACAAGACAACTTCCGTCAAGTTTTGGATAATCTATCATTTGTATATCTAAGTCTTCCACCTTTTGATTCACTTCGTTCATAGCGTCTATTGACATAGGTGATTTTGCTTGATTTGGATTCAGATGTTGTTTGTCATCGTCAACAAATTCTATATCAACATAATCACTATGGACGGTAGCGTCCCAACTACTATCCCACATCTTTCTATCTCCAAAACAAGCGATATACTTGTGAACTCCCATTTCATCTGTGTATTGTGATAAGGACTCTAGTCCTCTCAATGCCTGTTTAGGAAAGAAACTATCAGTTTCACCCCATAACACATAGTCCACCTTTTTACAATAGTTATAGTTTAAGTCTCGTCTATAATCTGTATGAAAGTAGAACTCATCTTTCTCTACTTGAAATGTATTTACTTTATACCCTAAATCCTCTATCCTTGAAACCCCTGCTTGAAACATAGTGATTATTCTATCTTCTGTTATCTTATCTGTATCTAACTTTTCTAAATGTTGTGAAAGATTTAGACACAAGTCAATTGTCACATTTTCTTTATTTTCTATGTTAGAGTCAAGCAAATTTACAAGTCCGTCTATAAATTCTTTATACATTTCTATCTCAAACCACATTATATTGGTTCCTATTACATATTTTTTATTCAGTTTCATAATTGTCCTTTATCATATCCCAAACTTGTTTCATTATTTGATTTCTTTGTGTTTTCTCAAATCCATTAAAATGCCAGACCCAACCCGTTTTCCACAATAGGTCATCTTGCAATACACCCCTCAGATGTAAATGTGAGTGATTAAATCTTTCATTCATTAAGTTAATTTTGTGTTGACTTTCTGTTATCATATAGTTGATTGGTGTTTGGTCTGAACCCTTTTTTACGGTTTCGTGTTGTCTTCTTCTCAATTCATCATCATTTTTATAATAGAAATCTGTAACTGATTTACACCAATCTTTGTGTTCTTTACTCATTACAACAAAACCACAATTGAAGTAGTTTGTCCAATCAAGATTTACATTTGGAAACATATCTTGATATCCGTCTATACTTTGTTGTATCCAACCGATATTGATAATGTCTCTCACCGCACTAAATTTATTGTTGGTTTCCTCAAAGAAGTTTGGACAATTCCAATGAACCATAGTATCAACATCAACCAATGCGACTTGGTCGTATTCAATTTCATTTGCTTCCAATATTTCGTGAACATGCTACCTTTGCCAAGTTGGTTTCATACCACTCTCTGTTTTAGAACTTTTCTTTGGTTGTAGTTCGTCCTCTAATATAAACAACTCTACATTATTTTTCTTACACCAATATTCCCAAGTCTTATAACACCACTCTGTATAATCCAATACATCAGGTGCGTCAACCATAGCGGTCATAAAGACTACATTTTTACTCATTTATAATCTCTTTTACATAATCTTCTATGTTTACTTTTGGTTTATATCCAATTTTAATAAGAGCTTCTGATGTATCACAAAGAGTTATTTTTGCCTCACCCGGTCTTTCAGGTATATAAGTGAATCCACAACCAAACATTTCTGCTAACTCATTGATTGAGTGATTGTGTCCTCTACCTAATTCTATCGTTTTGTGAGAAGTTTCACTTTCTGATGTCAGTATTAATCCCTCAACAATGTCATCAATGTGTGTGAAGTCTCGTCTTTGGAATCCGTCACCTGTGATTGTTAATTCTACACCCTCTTTATATTGTCTTTCAAATATACCAACCACGGTACAATACTCTCCCTCTGTGAGTTGGTGTGGGCCATATACATTATAAAATCTACAAATTGATACATCAACATCAAAATGCTCTCTATACAACATACACATATCATCCGCTACATTTTTTGAGAAAGTGTATGGATTTTTTAACTTACCACTATGAACTGATGATGAACCTGCAAATATTAACTTTGGTTTGTTTTCTAATTCTCTCACCCACTCCAAGACATTCATAGTTCCTAAGATTCCTGTCTCTAATGTTGGTGCTGGATTTACAAATGATGGTTGAATTCTTGCAATCGCTCCAAGATGATAAATCACATCTGGCTTTTCCATAAAATAACTGAAGTCAATTACATCTCTAATGTCTGCGTAGATATATTTACAACCCTCTTGGTGATTTTCTTCCGTGCCAGTTGAATAGTTATCCAATGATACTACATTATGTCCGTCTTTTAATAATCTTTTTATTAGATTTGTTCCTACAAATCCTGCTCCGCCTGTTACTAATATATTCATTTTAATTTATTGTCCTTTGTTGTTGGTCTGTATTCGTGTCCTTCTAACTTATAATTGATAAATGGATTTAGTGAGTGCACATTACAACCATACACCTCTATTAATTTGTCTTTCATTTTTTTTGTAGTATGTTCGGTCTGTGCTAACCACCTTTTTATTTCTCCCCAAGCTTCCGAATCATGCCAACCCTTTTTCGTGTAGTCATCTACATATAGTTTTCCATCAATTGCACCCTCATCTTTACCACATATCATTATATTTTTTGCCCCCATATAAGCTGCGATGTTTAGACAAGTGTTCAACGTGGTTCTGATACATGCCATTCTATCAGTTCCGACATTATCAAGATTGTGGTCTTCACCACTCTGAAATTCATAGAAGTTATCTGAATATGACATCCAACCCCAATCCATATTTCTCTCTCTTCTATGACCTGTATCTAATTCTGAATAAAGAAGCTTGATGTCATCTCTATCTCTTAAATCTTCTATTGTTGGTGCCCACCTGGCTTTTGAGTGAAAATCTCTACCCACTACATACTCACAAGGAAACTTTTCATACATTTGATTAACCGATATACATATTTTGTTCTCAAAAAAAGATGGGTCTACGAAGTTCATAGAAGGGCCAGCACCTATCACCCAAATATCCTCACCTTTGTGAATGTCTTTTAATTCTGTGATACTTTTGTTTTGCATATTTTTTTCCTTGTTAGGTATGGGTTTAATCCCTTGACTTACCTTCATCCATACTTTCATTTTCTTCCCAATACTTTTCCCAAGTTGTAAAGTGATAACCTTTGTCATCAATATACTGAACTGCCCTTGGTTTTTCTGCTGTTACTTTGGTTACAAATTTATCCATATCGTGTTTCTCTAACCACTCCCAAACCAATTGAGTTCCTGTTTTACCATTTACCAATCCTCTGTCTGGCTTTGCTTTTGCTGTAAAGAGAACCACATCATAGTTTTCTGATAATCTTTTAAGAGATTCTCTGGCATTTTCTAATGGTTCGTCATAAATGGTTCCGTCGTGAAATCCTTTTGAGTTCTTGTGAATCACTCCATCAAAATCAACTGCCATATTTCGTAGCTCGTCTTTAAATCCAACCACTCTTGGTTCCCCAATAGTGTTTAACCTTGAAATATCTTCTGGTCTGTTATCACCGATAGGTGGACAAACTTTCCCACTTCCGTGTGTTAGTTCATATTGTAGTAATAATGATAATACTTCAATAGTATGATAGTAATCACAACCAACTTGAACCTCACTAATCGTAGGTATCTTATCTATCAATGGTTTTGCTGTAACACATGCGATTGGTATGTCGTTTGAGTATCCCCATTGAAATGCCTTGATTAAATCTCTTGATGTGCCAGATGATGAAAATCCCAATATCAAACTCTTTTCTAATTGTTGTTGAGTTTTACTTGATGTTACCATTTTCAACCAAGCATGCATCCAATGGTCAAAATCCGTATCATTGATTAGTGATGTTACGACCGTAGCACTATCAGGACACATAGCATTTTTAGTTCCATTACTCAATCTTGATATGTCAATAGCAGCATGTGATGCGACTGCTAAGTTCCCACCATGCCCTAAAACATATATATCATCTGCATTATTAAACTTTTCTTGTAATTCTTTCCACTCATCAGAGTTTACAACGTCATAAAATAAACCCTCTATACTTTCTATATTTAACATAATAGACCCTCTCCTTTTAATTTGTAATATATTAATTCTGCAACAACAAAGTCAGAGTGTGTATCAATGTCTACTGATTCAATCTCGTCCAGATTGTAAAAACCTGGTCTACTACCAACCACACCCTTTTTCTCTATCATTGTTTTTCTATCAATTATTGTCATACCATAAGTCAACTTCAATACATTTGGCAAATCTTGTGAATTAGGAACATTATCTAAATCATAATTTAATGGTTTGTTATCTAACCATAAATGATTTTTTATAGTTGATACTGATGTAACACTATCGTATTTTGTGTCATTGTAATATTCAATACCCTTTTCGTGTGATTCCACACTAACAAATGGTGAACAAACTGGTGCTAAAAATATAGTATCTCCCTCGGTAGTTTCTCCAATGTGTTTATGAAACTCACTATTAGAACATTCAGAACTGGCATAGTATTCTTCTCTTTTGTGTGTGTCCACTCCGAACTTTTTACCTACTTCTAACATTTTATCACAATCTGAATTTACAACTATCTTATCAATACCACTAACTTTTTTCAATACATTTAACTTCATCTCAAGTAAATTAGTATCACCGAAGTCCTTTACATTTTTATTAGGAACTCTTTGTGAACCTTTTCTGACTGCTACAACCGCTGTCATCATAGCTGACCACCATTTACATCAAGAGTTGTTCCTGTTATGTATGATGCTTCACCTGAACATAGAAATAATATTGGATAAACCACCTCTGGCACTTCTGCAATTCTTTGTAGTGGAATGGATTTACCCAACTCCGTTATTTCGTCTTGGGTCATTGACTTAGCCAACATATTTGTTTTTGTTTGACTTGGACAAACTGCGTTTACACAAATATCTCTACTACCGACTTCGTGTGCAATTTGTTTAGTTAGTCCTATTATTCCAGCTTTACTTGCGGTGTAGTGAACACCTGAATTACCAATACTTTTATTTCTACCAGCGATTGATGATACATTTACAATTCTAGCACCATCTGGCATTATCCATAATGCTTGTTTTGTAATGTAGAAAAAACTTCTAAGATTTGTATCAATTACTTTATCCCACTCGTCTATTGAAATCTCTTCTATTTTATTAGTGAAATTTATACCTGCCACATTGACTAATATATCTATTTCGTCTGGCAATTCATATGTAAAGAATCTATCAATATCATCTGTATTACTAATATCACAATTACTACTATTGATACCATATACATCTGCTCCTGCAGCAACAAAGTTTGCAAATACTTGTTCTCCAATTCCTTTGCTATTTCCAACCACAAGAACTTTCTTGTCCGAAAAATTCCATTTTATATTTTTACTCATAAATGTGCTCCACATCTGGTTTTGTTATTGCATATCTGACACCAACTGAATTACCTATACATTTTATTTGATGTCTAATTCCTTTTGGAACAACTACAATGTCGTTTTCTTTTACTTTCTGAGTTCCTTGTCCGTCAATCCACCACTCCCATTCACCTTCCATAACTACCCAATTCTCATCAGCGTCTGGATGATAGTGTTTTCTATTTCCTTCTCCTGGCATTTGCTGAATTATAACTCCACCAAATCTATCGTTGAATGCAATTCTCACTGCCCAAGAACCCATACCAAATTCTTTTCTTAGTTCATCAAGATTTATTGAGTTAATGTTTTCATACTTTCTAAGTTGTTCCCAACTAACATTTTCAACTCCGTCATCTCTTAAAACATTTACTACATCTGAATCTTTTTTCATTTAACCCATCTCTCGTCAATATAATTTAATATATCGTTATAAGTATTCATCTGAATAATATTTGCTCCTGATAAATGTTTTAACCAAGAGTCTGTCTTAAATATTCCTCTATTTCCCTTGCCATTAGGGTGACCGTGTCTCCAAAACTCTGACATATAGATTATAACATCACCACCAAAATAAGAAGATAATTTACAATTGCCACCAACTAAACTTAAATGTTTGTTTGATGTTGCCTCTAACATAAATTGTGCAATATTGTAATCTCTGGTCAAATCTGTTTCCTCTAAGAATTGTTTAATCGTGTAGACTTCGGGATGATTCTTTTCTAAATACTCAAAGTCATTAACTCTCAATTGAACATTATGGTCTTTGAAATAACTATCATCGTAGATTGGTGAAATGTAAATTATTTTAAATTTATCAGAATATCTTTCAACTAATTCAGAAATAAAGGCCAAGCTATATGAGTTTACCGAAACGTTATCCCCTCTGTTATCTTTATATCTTCTATTAGGTCTTGTTATAGCACCATACTCTAAATCTGCGTCGTTTTTTTCTTGATAATTCTTCACCATTTTTTCCGTGAAATCTGCTGCAAATTTATTATTGATAACGATAGTTGGTTTATCAAAAGTTACTGCACCCTCAAACATTTCCTTTAGTGGTGGTGGTGTCCAATTTTTTGTAATCCACGATGGGCCTTTATGTCCATATATTTCACCTGGATTTAATACACCATATTCATCTGTGACTTCTACATTATCACTAATGAGTCTATACATTTGTTCTAATGGTCTTTTTACAACACATTGATGACTAAGGTTATGTTTTGCATAATAGTAGGCCTGTGGTAAACCTCTAATCATATCTAAACCAAATTCTGTTGTTTCCTTAATCTTTGGCATCTAAAACTCCTGTTTTCACTAAAAAGTCATATGCTTCATCAACACCCATTAATGAATCTCTTGAGTTATAAGATTTCATTTCTTTAGTCGTGTAATCTATATCTAATGGTTCTCCCGGTGAATAAAAATCCATATTTTGATTAATTAGATAGTTCTCTCCAGCGTCCTCAGTTTTTAACCACTCCTCAGAAGATATCATTTCCTCGTGTATCTTTTCACCAGGTCTGATACCAACCTCTTCCAACTCAACTTCACTACCATAGTGTTTTGCTAAACATCTGGCAATATCAGTAATTAGAAAAGACTTAACCTTTGGTATAGCAATTTTTCCGTGTGAATCTGAATAATCATAAGACCATTGTATCAAATCAGTCGCTTGTTCCAATGATAGTAAAAATCTTGTCATATCAAAATGAGTTATAGGTAATGTTTTACTACCCTTTTCTAATAAACTCTTAAAAAATGGTATTACTGAACCCGTTGATTCTAACACATTTCCATATCTAACTAAACAAACTTTTATGTCATCTTGTTTGTATGCAAAGTCCATATACATTTTTTCAGATATAGCTTTACACATACCATAAATGTTTATTGGTTTACAAGCTTTATCTGTTGAAATAAAGATTAGTGTTTCTATTTTGTGA
>Ga0181397_1000653_pt1 | contig 12755 bp, 4 predicted proteins | sample 20SPOviralmetaG_FD_130126 | JGI IMG/M metagenome (GOLD analysis project Ga0181397, IMG submission 130126) | Marine viral communities from the oligotrophic San Pedro Time Series (SPOT) site, San Pedro Channel, CA, USA - 20 SPOT_SRF_2011-02-23 | ecosystem: Environmental > Aquatic > Marine > Strait...
AATAAAGGTCACAGGTATAAGTGGAAACGATTTAACAGTTACCAGGGGGTGGGATGGAAGTGCAGGAGATGCTACTCTTGCAAAAGAACACAGCAAATTTGATCCAATAAAGGCAGATACTGCAACAGTGACTGGATGGTATAAGTTTGTTACTGATGACGATATTAAAGGTCGAAGGCATAATGAATCATGGAAAATATTTAAAGAAAAAATAGGTCCTGGTTGGAATACACAGATCGGTACAAAAAGTGAAGGGGCATTTGCTGGAAAGTATATGGGTATCATTATACCTCAACCCAGCGAAGTGACAGATGGTGATTATACAATGGCTCCCTGGAGAGATACAGATGGGACCATGAAGATCAGCAGTATTGTAGGCAAGAAATTTACAGCAACAAAAAGTAGTCCATCAGAAACACAAACCTTTAAAATAGAAAAAGCATACACATCCTGGGATGAGCAATTAGGATTCACAATTATAGAAACCGATAAGGCATTTCAATCCAGTAACTGGACCGATCCAGAAGTTATTATATCTTCTTTTTCAGATGTTTCTACTATTGTGAGCGATTCTTTAAATGAAATAACAGTTATTGATAAAGGATTGTCCTCATTAGGCGAACATCCCTATGGGCAGGAAGATAAGATAAAGGTCAATGCCCAATATGCTAAAATATTAAAAGGAAGGTTGTTCCTGGGAAATATTGTTTTAGATCCTGGAAACGAAAATGAAGCACAGAACGATTGGGTAGCCTACAGTGAGTTAAATGCCTACGATGTAAGACCAGTAAGTAATGTGATACCTTTCCCAGATAGAGAAGGTGGACAAATAACAGGGTTATCGGAGTTGTTTGGCAGACTGATCGTATTCAAAGCACAAGCTATATTTGTATTGGATGTAGTAGATCCTTCCGATCCTACTACCTGGTCCAGAAAGGAAACCAAGATCAATATAGGTAATATTGCACCAGAGGGGATAGTTGAGGTCCACGATAGTGTATACTTTGTACATCACGATGGAATATATAAGCTGGATGCAAATACAGTTGCCAGTTCCGATGCAACACCATCCATTATGGAAAAAATTACATTGGGAATTGAAGACCAGTTCTTACTTGCAAATGATAAAAAATCCATAAAAGGTGTATACGATCAAAAGAATAATGAAATACTGTATTCCTGGGAAGTAGGTAGTCCAGCAGTACAAGTTGTATGGGCGTATCATATTGTACTTAATACCTGGAGGAAAATAGATACCAGTGCTAACTTGGATATTTTATCTTTTGGAGAAAATAGTGGTCCAATCGCCTGGGATGAAACAGATAAAAATTTAAAGAAATTTGATGCAAGTGAAGCAGTAGGGGTTGTTTGGAAAAGTAAACGCTTTCGTTTAGACCTGGACCAAAAAAGATTAATACGATATGGGATGGTCAAGTTTACAGGAACCGATACATTAACTGTAAATATCTACTTGGATGGATCAGGTAGTGTATCCTTTACAAAAAGTATTACAGCAGATGGAGGAGTCAATCGATTTCCCATCAAAAGATATGGAAAGAACTTTGAAATTGAATTAACCACACCATCGAGTACCAATTCGTTCTCGGTGGAACAAATGAGAATTGAAACGGAGTAAATCATGGCAATGGATCCAATGACAATGATGATGATCGCCCAGGGTGCAGGAAAAATAGCACAGTCTGGAAGTCGATTATTGCAAACAAAATACCAAAATACTAAATATGGTCGTTTAATGAGAGAACGGTCAAGGGAAGGAAATCTATCCCAAGCACAAGAAAAAAATATTATGGACAGGGTAGGTTCAACCGCAGGAAGAAATGCCGAGGTTGCTCGAAATAGATATATTGGTAGTGCAATTAACAGAGGTATGGGTGGTTCGGTAGCATTGCAAAGAGGTTTGCGAGAAGCTGAAGCTGACGTCAGAAGAACTGTAACAGATACTGGTAAGGACATCTACCAAAGTGAAGAAACAGCCAAGAGTAAAGCGAAACTGGATTATGCCAGAGGAATGGACCAGGATAAGGCAGAGCGTAGACAGGCTGGTCTTGGAGTGTTATCAGCAGGGATAGAAACAGCAGGGCAATACTATGGTGCAAAGGCACAAGATCAACAAGCCACTGATCAATCTTATACAGATGCTATGAATAAATATGGAAGAGCAGTCGCATACGATACCCCATCAGATAAGACCAGGTATCACGGTGGCTTCGATCCGAGTACAGGATCTCAACTTACTTTAGATGACAAACGATCAGTAGAGGTGTATGCTCAAAAGGCAAATATTAAAAATAGCACAGCAGTTAGCGATACTTTTGAATCGTATTTATCTGGTGAAACTGATGCTGATAAATTTATAGAAAAAATGACATCTTTTGGGTTGTCAGAAGCCCAGATCGTTGAACTAATGAAACAAATGAGTCAATCGTGAGTAATCCACAAAATCAATCAAAGTTTCAAGCAGTATTAGATGCACTTGAAGCGAAACAAACAAAAAAGAAAGCAGATACTTTAAAAGCAAAAAGAACCTATGCTGAAGAGGTAAAAAAAGCATCTCCACAAGAAGATATATTACGCTTTGGGCAAGAGCAAAAGAAATTCAGAGATCTCGCATATAAAGAGCGAACAGTAGAAGAAGATGATGATGAAGGAAATACAATAGTATCTATGCAGTATATCCCACGAGAAGGTAATGAACTATTTAAACAACAGGTAGAAGCCTATGGGGATAGTTTAAGGTTGGCATCATTAGCACAGCAATATGGAACTCGAACTCCTGATATAAGAAAAATAGATAAAAATAAAGAAAGTATTAATAATGAGTTTGATAAAGATGTAGAACGGTATATGGAAATATATAAAATTCAAAAATTGCCATCAGGAATTGATATGGTGTCTTACGCTAAAAATAAGGCTACAAGTGATTTGGTTAGAAAGTATGGTAAAGGAATTATTCCATTATTAGCAGAATTAAAAAATAGATAATGCCAGATCCATTAAACCCACAACAACAGCGTAATTATTTAGACGATATACTGGACCAGGCATTTGATGACCTGGAGATGGAACGCCAACGCCAAGATAACATTATTAATGCTCCTGATCCTGCAAAGAGATTAGGTGAAGTTCAGAAGATTGAAAAGAAGGTAGAAAACGAAGTTCCTGAAGTACAGGATGCTGTTAGAAAAAGTACCTACCAGGACATATCTTATTATGGTGGTGGTGCTGGAAAGTTGACACAAACTAAACAACAAGTCGAGCCACTAATAAAACCAGGATTGCGACCTGGGGAAGTCAATCAGTGGCAAGGGTTCTTTAATGCGATAAAATCAGGTTACAAGCAAGGTCAAATGGCAAGAAATGTCATTGGATTAGAAGGTGGTTTAGAAGCAGAAGAAAGATTAAAAGAAATCGCATCATTACAGGCAGAAATTAGAGGTATACCAAGATCAAAAGCGTATAATGAGTTTAATAAATCAGAGACATTTGGAAAAGCATTAAAGACATTAGCAGTTGATCCTATTGAAATAACAAGTCAGTTAGTCGTTGAATCATTGGCATCATTTTTACCGACACAAATTGCAGGTATGTTAACAGGTGCTGGTATTGGTGCAGGTGTAGGTTCAGTAGTCCCAGGAATAGGTACAATAGCAGGTGCAGGTAGTGGTGCATTATATGGTGGTATTACTTCTGCTGGTCTAACATCTCTTGGTTTAGAGTATAGTGGCAAGATGTTAGAGGTCATGGGTGAATTAGGTGTTAATGTTGAAGATTCAAATGATCTTGCAAGAGGTTTTTCTGATGAAAAAATAATGTCTGAAGCAAGAGAATTAGGGTTAAGAAAAGGTGTACCTATTGCCATATTTGATTTAGTAAGTGCAGGGGTTGCTGGTCGTTTTATGAAACCAGGTAAATCATTGGCAAGTAAAGCAATACAGGGATCAAAAGAAGTTGGAACACAAGCAGTTTTAGGTTCTACAGGTGAAGCAACTGGTCAATTAAGTGCTGGAGAGGAAATACAGCCATCAGCAATTATCGCAGAAGGGATAGCAGAAATAGGTCAATCAGCACCATCAGGAGCAACACGATTAGCAACCCAAAAGTTTAAATCACAAAAATTAGAGAAAGCCAAAGCCAAAGGATTAGAAGCCATTGAGTCTGGTCAACTGCGACAACTTACCAATCAAGATATAAGTGACTTTGGAAGATCGCTTACCAAAGAAGAAGCAATGGAAATAGGTATTGCCCAGAAAACAGGTGAGATAGATCCTGGATCCGAACTTGGTAAGGAAATGATCCGCAGAAATTTGGATATGGAGAAGTTCCCAGAAACAGAAGCAGAGTTTAGGGAAGCAGGAGCCAGGGTAAACATCAAAGAGCAACAAATGGAAGGTAAGGATTTTGTTGGTGAACTTATCAATAAAGCCAAATCAGAGTCTGGTATAGCGATTGAAAGAGAATATTTGGACCGAACATTGGCTGATGAAGTAGAGCAGGAAGGATGGACAGATGAAGAAACAAAACAGGTATTACAGGATCATGGTATTGATGAAAAAACAGATCCTAATAAAATAATTATTACTGGTACATCGTTTGGTGGCTCTGTTAGAATATCCACAGCAGGGACCGAAAAAAGAATGGCAGATGAGTATGTTGCTGTCCAGGAAGAAATGGCTGAAGAATATTACAAGGCTGAACAAGAAAATAATCCAGAATTTGAAAATGAGATAATTGAAGATAGGAGAAAGTATAATGAAGCAACAGGAGAGCAAGACACAGGAGAATCCAACCTCGAATGGTTCTCAAGCAAAGCGATACAATTTAGCACACAAGGCAAAGTTCATCAATCGATCGGAGCAAAACTCACCGAGATCTTCAACCGATTTATTGACAATGCTCGAACCATTCTCAAGGATGCCTTTAAACTCCGAAAAGCGATCAGGGAAGGAAAAGTAAGTGATTCCTTATTAAAGAAACTGGAAGAAGCCACTGACTTCAAGAAGGTAGGAGAGAAGGTCCAACAGGCAAAATTATCTAAACCAAAAAGAGATCTTGATAGTGGAGTCAGTTACAGAGTTACAGAAGTAGGAGATGTAAATCCTACAGGTGTTTTTTTAATTGGTGCAGATATGGTAGCCAGAGATTTGGATGGTAAACTGGATCCTTTTGGGTTGCGATATACAGAAAACTATAATGGTTTCGCATTGTCAAAGGCAGGGGCTACAAAGTTAGTTAATCGAGGTAAAGAAGGTTTTAACACCGTAGCAGTCGTAGCGTATGATCAGATCAAAGGAAGCCAGGAAGCCAATCCATCTTTTCAAAATAGAGTTAAAGAAAAATTAGCAAAGTCAGTTGGAAAACGAAGAACAAATAAGTTACTTAAAGACAACGATAATGACATAAAAAAAGTAGCAGGAATTGTTAATAAAGAAATTCAAGAGTTCAATCAGAAAAAACCTAAAGCAAAGAAAAAACCTAAAATTAATTTAACTCAAATTGCTTTGGATAATGCAGAGCCAGATGCTCCACAGTTAAGAAGAAAAATTGTTTATGTGGGTACATTAAAAGAAATACGAACAGGAAAAGATCGTTTTAGAAAACACGATGTGTACCCTGCTGAACAAATCTTTGACAATTTAGTAGAGTTAAAAGAGCCTATACCAATTGACAACTTAATAGAAGAATTACCTGATTCTGATATGCGAAAGAAAAATTGGGGAATGATGGTAACCCAAACCAATTTTCTTATGACAACAGATGAAAGTAATCTTGCAAAACAATTAGTAGAAATGGCTCAAACTGGCAAAGATGTGTTTACAGGGACACCTAACCCAGACTTTCAGTTTTTTAGCCGAGAAACCGAAGATACGACACCTGAACAAGCAGTAGAAAGAGCAGAAGGAGAAAGGCAGTTTAAGGCAAGGCAGTTCACATCTCAAGTTGATGAAGAATTAGGATTGGGAACAGCAACCAGAAGCACTGTTGGGTTTACTGAAGAGTATGGTGATGAATCTGCAATGGTAAGTAGGTTTTTTGGTAAACAAGACCAGGAATTACTTAATTATCGTGGTGCTTTGATTGGATTAATGTTTAACCAAATAGATGTTACCAATTTTATAGGTAGTGAAGATGGTCCACATTCTTTATTAAAAATAACTATTGATCAAACTGATTTATTAGATCTAAAACAAGTGATGCAAAACAATGGACTCCCAAACAAAACAATAAGAATCAGAGGTAATCAACAAGATATTTTATTGTGGGATATGGGCGATTTAAATAATAACTTAATTAACGCTATAGCGGATGAATACAATGCAAAAGAATACACAAAACAAAAAGGCGAGTTCCAATTCCTTACAAATGAGTCCGACCGCAAAGAGGCTCGAGAAGCGTTTATTGGAATTATCCAAGACTACCAAAGTAAGACCAACTCTGGTCTCCCAAAAGCAGTCTCCAAGTTTTTACCAGATTTCTACAAGCGTAAAGCAGACAGAGACCGACTCCTAAAACAACTCAAGGCTAAACCAAAGCCTACTTATAGATTATCACCTACCTTCTACTCTAAAGCAGAACGAGTAGTCACCGAACAATTTCCTCCCACAATGAAGTCTCAATCTGTTGAGAACTTCTTAAAAAAGAACCAGGTCAAACCAGAAGAGATACAATGGTTAGACTTGGAAACCTTATTAAAGGGTAAGCAAAAGGTCACCAAAGAAGAACTCCAGGAATGGATCCAGGCAAATAAGATTGATGTCAAAGATGTGATGTTGGGTGAATCTTTTACATTAGATGAAGAAAGATCTTTAACTAAAAATGAATATATTAAAATGTTCGAACAGGTTGATCCAGCATATCCTGACGAAGAACCTGGAAATGCTTTAGATGATGGAGAAACTTTAGAATTTGTAAATGATGGTATATATTATGATTTTAAATATATAAAGGCAGAAGATAAAGAATACGCTGTGTTTAAAGATGAATGGGAAGATGATAAATTTACAGTTCAAAAAATTGAAACTGAAGATTTGCTGGGATATAAGTCTCTTGGTGCAATAATAGAAAGAAGAGTTGATGATGAGGATGCTGTTAAACGAATTATTGGAAACCTATCTTATTCTGCTACCAGACATTCATCCTACCAACTTCCAGGAGAAAAAGAAGATTATCGTGAATTGTTGCTGACGTTGCCAAAAAGACCATTGACTTCTGAAGAATTAAAGTACAATAAAATAGAAAAATTCTCAACAGGTCACTACGATGAACCAAATATACTGGCTCATGTACGCTTTAATACTCGCAAATCACCCACAGGAGAGCGAGTTTTATTCATAGAGGAGTTGCAGTCTGACTGGCACACAAAAGGTCGTGAAAAAGGGTATAAGCAACAAATAACGGAATTACCAGAAGGTTCTAAAATTGAAGAAATACCTGGTAATAAAATTGTTATGTTAAGACCAGATGGTAAAAGAATGCTTACAACTTTAACAGATATGGCAGATCCAGAAGCAGAAATAACAGTTAAAAGAAAAGCATTAAGTTATTTAAATCAACAAAATAAAGATAGTGTCCCTGATGCTCCATTCAAAAACAATGGCTGGATAGAACTGATAATGAAAAGAATGCTACGCTATGCCAGTGAAAATAACTTTGATCGTATTGCCTGGACCACAGCCAATCAGCAAATAGATAGATGGAAGAATGAATTAAGACAGAATGTAGACCAGATCTCTTGGCAGAAATTAGTTGCTGAAAAAAGAGAATTAACTCCAGAAGAAAAAATTATTGGTGCGACTACGAGGGGTAATCCAAATATTAGAGAAGAGATGGAAGAATTGCAAAATCAAAATGTAGGAAAATCTTCTGTTATCGTAAACGGATTAAAAAAGAATGAGAGTGTATTCAACCAAACTATTCCCATAGAAGGTGAGACTACTATCAATGGTCAGAAGGTTACCCTGGAAGGATTGTTAGGTAAACAGATGGCTACCCAGATCCGAAACAGTGAAGATAGAACAGGAGTCATAGAAGGCGATGACCTTACTGTAGGAGGGCAAGGATTCAAGGTGGTATACGACTTTGCTATTAAGAAGATCCTAAACAAGATGGGTAAGAAGTTTAATGCAAAGGTGGACCAGGTTATTTTAAGGGCAGGAACAATAGACGAGGTCTCTGTTGCTGTTGACGGTTACCAACCATCCATACCAGTAACTCGCAAGATGAAAGAGTCTGCATTAAAAGGGCAACCTACATTCCGAGCCAGTAAAATGACATCTACAGATGATGTGCTTTCCTCACCTTCCTTTAAAAAATGGTTCAAAGGATCCCAGATAAAAGATAACGATGGTAAGCCACTGGTTGTGTATCATGGGACAACTGGAAACATTAAAGCCTTTAGTAAAAACAAAATAAGAATGGTTGATTCAGATGCTCCTTTTAATGGTTTTTGGTTTTCAAATGAAACCAACACATCTCCTGCCTGGGTAAATCCTACAAATATACTACCTGTATATTTATCAATTAAAAACCCAGCACCTTTTAAAGTTATTTTTGAAGAACTTAACAAGATGCCTGATTACACTTTAAAAGAATATAAAGAAATGGGAGTTAGAAGTAGTAACGATTTATTAAGGAAAAAACTACAAGAGTTAGGGTACGATGGGGTTATTTTTCAAAAATCTCCTCCCTTTGATGAATTAAAAAAATCATTAGATAAAAAAGGTGTTGCCAATTGGAAATCAGCAAGAGGCACAGAATATGTAATTAAAAATATACCTTATACAGATTACGATGGTGTTGAAAGAGTTGGGATTGATTATTATCTTGGTTCAGGACCTTATAAATCAGGATATGAAAGTTATATAACTGGTTATGCAGATTTTGAAAATTTTATAGAATTACACAGTGAAGAAACTTATGTAACATTTGAACCTACTCAAATCAAATCCATATTTAACAAGGGTACATTTAACCCACACGATCCCAGAATATCATTTAGAATGGCTCCTACCAATCTGGTAACGCCACTTGCAAAGATATACCACGAACAAAAGGGGACCAAGAAATCCTATACCAAGAAAGATTTTGAACTGGATCTGGTACGATTAGGATACCCAGAAGAAACATTAAAGACTGCGATGGACCTGTTTGGTATTATTAGAATAAAACAGATAGCAACCGATGAGCCTACACCTATAGAAAAAGAATTAAAGAAGATCCAGGATCTACACATTACCAGGTCCAACCTGAAAGACAGAATCAAGAGAGCCTATAGATTAGGTGCAGTTGAAAAAGAAAAAGAAATAACCAAACTGCAAAAGATTGTAACCAAGTACGCCAGGGAAAATCTACCTAAAGGTATCTATAATAAATCAGAGGTTACTGGATTACTGGCAAAAGTAAGAGATGCAAAACGAGCAAGAGAATTAGCCACAGCACTGGAAAGAATAGACCGTATTGTAGATAAAGTGAACAAACGATCAGCCCTGGCTAAATGGAATAAGACTGTTAAAAAGAAAGCAACTGTCAAAAAGGTAGGTGGCATAGGAAGAGGTAAGGTTGGTGCTGATGTCCAGGACATTGTTAATGATATTAGAGGTAAGAAAAAAGGCGAAGGTATTATGGACCTTTCTCCTGCTGATGTAGAATTACAAATAGAATTGATGGGTGAGGTAATGGAAGCCAGTGAAGATGGGGAACCTACCGATGACCAGGCACTACAATTAAACCTATTACTTACTTATGGTGCTATGAAGCATAAAACACCAGAAGAAATAACAAGGGCTACAGAGCAATTTGATGAGTTAGTCACAGCAGGGCGTATGCAAGTAATCGAGGACCAGGAAGCATACAAAGAAAGAATGAAAGAGATAGGTGAAGAAATATTAGAGGTGATTACTGGTGGTGCAGGAGCCCAGACACAGGCAGGGGCTCAAACATTGGGTTTAAAAAAGAAAGGAATGATAGCAGATCTAAAAGAACAACTATCAACATTTGATTCTCAAAATCAATCATTGGAATATATTTTTGATAAACTATCCAGGTTAGACAAGACATCTAAACCACTGGAATCAGCAATCAATAACTATTTTATGCCAATGATCAGACAAGCCAGGTTAGCAGAGTATAGTGGTCTGGTTGAAATGAATACTATGTTAAGAGAAAAGGCAGAAGAAATATTTGGTGTTAAAGATGGAAAATTAACAAAAAGATTAAATGAGAATACGGTCAATACAATCAATATAAGACATCGTGATGGTGTTGATGGACCAATAATATATAGTGAATTGACCTACAACCAGGCGTATAAGAAGTGGATGGAACTTAAAGATCCTACATTAGAGAATACATTTGAAAAAATGGGTTGGGATATTAATAAGACCAAAAGACAGATAGAGGACCAACTGCCAAAAGATATGATTAAATGGGCAGAGTGGCAGTTATACGAGTTCTACCCAATGTATTATCACCGAGTAAATGAAGTTTTCAGAAAAAGATTTAATGTGAATATGCCATTCAATCCAATGTATTCACCTATATCAAGAAAAATTGGAGCCAGAGCAGATGAAGGTGACGATACTCTAAATAAATCAAAATCACCAATGGGTAGTATGACTTCAGCAGGAAGTTTAAAAGGTCGTGTTTCCAATGTAGAAGAACTTGCCTGGGCAGATGGTGACACAACAATGATGAAACACATTACTGAAATGGAACACTTTATTCATTATACCCAGGTAATGCGAGAAATGAGATCGGTATTTATGAATCGCAACACATCCAGGTCTATCATAGATTTTCATGGTCAGGGTATTAGTAGAGTATTAAATAAGTTTATGGATGATATTGCAAGAGGTGGAGTGGACCGAGCCCAAAACCTGGAGTGGATGGATAAATTAAGAGCAAATTTTAGTAGATCTGTGATTGGTGTAAATCCTGTTGTTTATTTAAAACAGTTAGCATCTATTCCAGCGTATATGGCTGACATCCCAGTATTAGATTGGTCCACAGAATTTGCTAAAGTATTTAATCCACTTGAATTTAAAAGGATGTACAGAACCCTGTCAAAAAGTAAAATGGTAGAAATGAGATACGATCAGGGTTTTGAACGAGATATGGTCCTGGCATTGCAAAACCAAAAGCCAGGTAAATTAATTAGTGGGACTGATTGGGTAAATACATTTTCCTATGCTTTTACAAAAATGGGAGATAAACAGGCTATCTTTTTAGGTGGCTGGACTGTATATAAATACCATAAAAAGAAAGCATTAAAAGAGGGCAAATCTTTAAAGGATGCAGAAGCCATTGCAATGAGAAAGTTTGAAGAAGCAAGTTTACGATCACAACAGGCAAGTAATGTGGAAGATTTAGCAGATTTTCAAAGAAGAGGATCTGCATATAAGTTATTTACAATGTTTATGACATCTCCTAATCAATACTATAGAATGGTTATTGGTGGATATAGAAATCTTGTTGCTGGTAGAGGATCAAGGTCAGAAAATTTAAGAAGAATATTTGTTGGTCAACTTTTATTACCAACTCTATTTCAATTTATATCTAATGGTTTTAAATGGGATGATAAAGATCAGGCAGTGTCTATATTATTATTCCCATTTTCAGGGTTATTATTTTTTGGACAAGCGTTTGAATATATGATACGATCTGCATTTAATGTAGCATACCCAATGGGACCAGTATCTATTCTTGATCCATTTGTCGATATAGGAAAAGGATTAAAGAAAACATTTGATGGTAAAGAATTTGATAACAAAAAAGTATTTAAAATTTTAGATGAGTACATAAGTGGATTATCAAAGATCTTTGGTGTTCCTTACAGTGGACCTAAACGATCAATAGGAAACACTATTAAAGTATTAACAGAAGAATCAGACCTTTCATTAAAAGATAAGGCTCTTAAAGGCATAGGCTTTCGTATGAAAGAAGAAAAGAAGAAAAAGAAGAAGAAAAAACCAAAGGTTGGAGGACCAGTGTACGCTTATTAAAAAAAGGTATTGATTTTAGCTAACGCTTGTTTAGAAGTTCTCCTATCTACATACTCGTAGATCCTCCTATTAGCCCTGGGATTTAATTAACCTGGGGCTTTTTTTGTCCCTAAACGAAGGAAAACAACATGGGATCTGGATCAGCAATAGCCGTAGTCAGGGGACTTGGATCTGTCGATAAGGCAGTTAGCATTTCTGCAACTTCTGCCCAAGCACAACCTAAAGCAGTATACATTGGTACAACAGGATCATATTATTTTGAAATGAGTGGTTCTGCGGTTCAATTCAAGAACTGCCAGGAAGGTAGCTTACTCCCTATCAGACCAACCAAAGTAGCCACAGACTCTGGCTTATCTTCAGCAGTTTCTGCTGGTGATGTTCTTTTTTTATATTAATTAGGGCTAAAGCACAATGTTCGTAGGTGTAAGCACAGCCCTAACTGCTGTAAGGAGAGTATTCCATCCTTTTATAAGGGAAGGGTTAAAACTCTATTATCGTTTTTCAGACAACGCCCCAGACTTCCTATTAGACGGGAGTGCATCCCTTTCTGGTAGTTCTCAATACATTGATTGTGGTACTGGATTAGGCAACGCTTTAGGAGATAACTATGCTGGGGACTTAACAGTATCTATGTGGTTTAAAGCAGATGTTACAAGTGGCGATGATGGTATGTTTGAGATAGGCAGTTTTACTAATAGTTCTACTGGTACTTTTGTATTGAGAATGAAATCCAACACT
>Ga0181397_1000654_pt1 | contig 12744 bp, 17 predicted proteins | sample 20SPOviralmetaG_FD_130126 | JGI IMG/M metagenome (GOLD analysis project Ga0181397, IMG submission 130126) | Marine viral communities from the oligotrophic San Pedro Time Series (SPOT) site, San Pedro Channel, CA, USA - 20 SPOT_SRF_2011-02-23 | ecosystem: Environmental > Aquatic > Marine > Strait...
CAATGATAATGGTGTTCCCTTATATAGTGATAATATACCTGCTCCTTTCGCTATTGCTTCATATACTGACGCGGCTACTCCTGTTCTGAAAGACCCAAAGCAAATTCAAATATTCCCAAATATTGTTCAGAAAACAACATCTACTAATTTAGTCGCTGATAATTTTCCAAGATCTATGCTCAGGGGATATTATACAATACGATCAGATATTATCGCTGATAGTCTTTTCGTTGGGGGTCAAAGTAATATCACCACTATGCCCATCGTGGGAGTAGTCACCAAAGAAAATCCACAAAATGATTTTTATTTCGGAGTTGGTGATGTGGAATTTACTATCGGAAAACCCACACGATTAAGTAGTATACGTGTATCTATACACGATCCAAATGGTTCATATGCGAATGTGGATAAAAATTCAGCAGTGATATTCAAAGTTCAAAGAGAGATGAATGTATCATTCAATATCGCCGAAGAAATTTTACAATCAGAAAAAGGTAAAAAAAAATCTAATTTATAAATCCAATCTCCACTAATTTTTTATAATATTCAGGAAACTTAATTTTATATGCTTCTATATTATCTCTACTCTTATAATATCTGTATTTCTGTTTCATATTTAAATCTTCTCTATTTTTTTTATAATATTCCTTTTTATGATCTTTATTTGATTCATAATATTTCTTTGCTCTTTCACGATTTTTTATTTGATACTCTTCATCATTCTTCCTTAAAGTATGATATCTGTACCGACTGTATTCCAGACTTTTTTTATATCTTGAAAGAATCTCTTCTATTTGTTCATCTGTGAACTCCATTTATATATTATGATATATTTTTTTTTAAATACTTTTGAATAGAAACGGACAGAACTTCTGTAAATGTTCTTTTATATCTTCCGATAAATATTGCTCGTTAGTTTCCACTTTAAATCTATCTTTATTAACTGTATTACCAGACCAACAGATACATATCATAATATTTTTTACATCTGATATACTCACATATTTTGGATTTATTCCTTCAAATAATCTCTTCCCTTCTCCGCAATTTCTACGAGTGAATTTATTCGTCGTATGAAACCATTTACGATCAAAAAACAGAGTAGCTTCGTGTATGAGATGTATCTGATCGGCACAGTTAATCCCAGCCATTCTACAATTATCATCCATATAAGTAAATAACATCTTATCACTCCCCACGCATCTAACATTATTCTCTTTTAATAACTTATAGTTATATTCTAAACAGTGTGGAAAATAAAAATCATCTGAATCCATAAACTGAACATACTTCGTTTTCGCATTTTTTACTAATCTGTTCCTTTTTTCACCAATCCCTGAACGAGAATTATATACTCTGTGATCTACTTTTATCGGATGTAATACTTGCTTCACATAATCTATATTTGGAATGAAGGGTGTATCTGATTCACACTCATCAATACAAAGAGTTAATTTATTATGATCATATGTTTGACTTTTTACGTTCATTAAAAAAAGATGTAAAAATTCATTCCTTCTATATACTGGAAGTAATATTGATATTTCATCGTTCATACTTCATACAGGGATTTTTTTCCACAAATTGAAACTTGAAAAACAAAAATTGAAATTTCCTTTTGATAAGTATACCACACTAAAACAATAATATGAATAACCACACACTAAGAGCATTCTACAAAGGAACTTGCTTCCCACTAATTTTAAAAAATCTCAGCGAAGGTGAGTGGAAAGCGTGTTGTAAGAACTGGGATGATTTTATAGTTGATACAATGAAGGATGGAATTAGTTTTAAAGATATCGGTGATTATGCTACGGAACAAATGGATGGATTTGCGAAGTGGTTGAATAATATTCAAAAGGAACATCCGGAGTGGAGAACTAATCCTGAAAGAAATGAGTTGGAAAGATTATGTCTAACACAGTTTGGGATGGATCTTAAAAAAGTACAAGTCTTATGGTATGGAGATGTTTATACATTATTGAAACTCAAAAGAATTCAAAATGATGATATGAATGGTTGGTTGGGAATGTCAAAAATCGGTAATGGCGTTGATGTGTGGTAAATGTATGTTGTATGTATGTATGTATGATGTATTTTTTTAGTTCACTTGAAAAATCTGCACTGGAAAAACAAAAATTGAAATTTCCTTTATGAGTTATAACACACTAAAACAATAATACAAATACATAAGAATACAACAAAAGAACAAGTAAATAATGCCCACCACAACCAATTTTGAAACCTTTGTTGAAAGGGCAGGTGGATATTGTCCTTGGCTCAATGACGTAGAAGAAGCTAATCTACAAGAAGACAATACGCTTGATATGTTCATTGATAAACTGGAAGAGATATGTGGATGTAAAGGTGAAGGTTGTCAAACAATCTTTGAATATATATGGGACTTCAAAAATGAAAATGAAAAACTAAAAAAGGAAAATGAAAAATTAAAAAAAGACAATAAACAATTTGAAGAAAAACAGCAAACGTGGTGGGATGTCTTTGAAAAACTAAGAACTTTTGGGATGACTCGGAAGGATGAAATGAGTCAACTGAAAAAGGAGAATGAAAAAATGAAACAACAGTTGGAGACTGCTAATGAATACTGTGAACAGTGGGGATACAAGTGGGATGAAAAAGAAGAAGTATATGTTAATGAAGATGATGGTTTGTCCGACAGTGAAGATGATGAGTAAGTAAATGTATGTTGTATGTATGTATGTATGATGTATTTTTTTAGTTCATTTTGAAAATCTACACTGGAAAAACAAAAATTGAAATCTGTTTTTGAGAAGTATACCACACTAAAACAATAATAATAATGAGTTCAAAGACTTATTGCCGTAATACACTCCGTAAGCAAGTATTGGACTTCACAAAAGGAAAAGATTTAAAAAAAGAATGGATGATTGAAAAACTGGTTGAATATAACGGAATCAAATATCCCAATGAGTGCGGATATGATACAGGTGAGACCTGTGGTGTGTGGAAAATGGGATATAAACTCTTTCCATCCGAAGAGATTGATGGATATAAGTTCATTCATTATACTGTATGGGAAGGGAAAGTCGTATATAATGCTGAACTCAATTTGAATAAAAAATTAACTTGTATGAGTGGATTTATGAATTACTTTGCTGGTGGAACAAGATACCATTCAGCTTCTAAACTATGCAATGACTATCTTGAACCATTACTCAAAGAACAATCACCATTAATCACAAGTAAAAATGGTTTTGAGTTTAAATATCTTTAATATGTGTGATAAACCGCGTTTGGTTCATAAATGGTGATATTTCTTCCTTCGTATGTATTTTAATTTTATAATGACCATCCATATTTTTTATTCCAGTAAGTATCTCCTTCAACTTTTTTTTAGATGTATCTTCAGGAATAATTATATCTATACTTGTATTTGGTTCTAGTAAAAATGGTGGGAGATTTTTTAAACTATTACTCCCATATCTCTGGTGTGTTGAACCCCACAATTGTGAAAGATATACTTTTCCGTGTCCAGTATATTTCTGCTGAGTATGATGTTCCGGATAAAAATAATATGAAGGATAAAAATTAAACTGATACCTTTTTTTTTTAACAATATTTGTCAACATATAATTCCCAGTATGAACCCACGCTGGACTCTTAATCGGATTTGATTCAATATGTTCTAAACAATCATCCATTAATCTGTGTCTTGCTGGAAATGCTAAAAAACCAATGGCGAGTAAATCCTGCCGACACATTTCATTCTCAAATCCGATACCACAATTGTTAAAAAAAAACTCGTCTAATGGTTCAACCGATACAGTATCAGCATCTATGTATATCCCGCCGTGTTGTTGAAGAATTAAATAACGATATATATCACATTTACCACAGATTTCCGACATACATTTAATCTTCAATTCTAGTTTTTTAGAAATCTTGAGAGTGCTCAGTTGTTTTTCAGTCCAGAGTTTATATTCACAATCAGGATTATCTCTTTTAATAGTATCCATACATTCTTGCGGTCTTTTACTTTGATCACCAATCCAAATCTGATTAATAACTTTTGGAATCATTTATTATGATATATTTTTATATTTTAAATATATAAACTCAATATGCCTTATGTATCCATTACTAAATCAGATAGACCAGGTAAAAAACTAAAAGCAGTATTCACACGACATAATGGGAGTAAGAGAACTATTCACTTTGGTTCGGCGGGGATGCAAGATTATACGATTACCAAAGATAAAGCACAGAGAAAAAGATATTTAGATAGACATCGTAAGAGAGAAAATTGGTCAAAACCAGAATCAGCAGGAGCTTTAAGTAGATGGATATTGTGGGGGAATAGCACATCTCGGCGGGAAAATATTCAAGCATTTAAAAAAAGATTTAAATATCATAATAGATAAAAAACATCACCACAAACGCCAACCGCCATTATATTCTTCTGCTTTACTTGTATCCACTTTCGGTTCAACCATATCTTGAATTTTTTTAACTCTTATATCATTTTTTATTTTTGATATATCTGTTTTCATCTGATCCACATCAACTTGTAATTTTTTTAATGACAATGAAATATCCACTAAAATCTCGTGATTTTTTTGTTTTGGAAGAGAAGACATATATATCAAATTCGGATATTTAAAATATATCATAAAAATTAACTTGAAACTCTGGGAGCAGCTGCTATCTGTGCAGTGGGTGCGACCGCCATCGCTTGTTGTTGTTCTGCTGCTTTCTGCTGTGCTTCTTGGTTCTCTTGTTTAACTTCCGCATCTTTCTTTTTACCTTCTACTGCTTCTCCAATATCTGAGAAGATACCGCCAACAACTCCCAACGCACCGCCAAGAAGTGCGGCTGGTGGGAATGCTGTTCCAACTACATCTGATATCGCTCCACCAATCTGAGCCACTTGACCGACAGATTCCCAACCATTATCACCAAGTTTACCTTTTTTAACATCATTATATATATCCACTCCCGCCACAGCTGCGGAACCAATTGCCCCAACTCCTTTACCAACATTGTCAATCGCTTCATCACTAATTCCAGCGACCCTTTTTAAACCATTATGAAATAAAGAACCAGTTTTACCAGTATCTTCTTCACCTGCCGTGATTGCTGTATGTTCTTCTGCCGATGGATTAGCATCCGCAGTTCCTTGGGCGGCTGCCCCTTCTGGGGTTGCTGAAACATTCGGTTCTTCTGTTGTATTGGGTCGTGCTTGTGCGGTTGGTTGCGCCGAAGGAGAAGGATCATTACGGATTTCAGCACCAGTGTTCGCCACTTGATTTTGTAAGGATGAAACCTTTTGTTGAAGTGCTTGTGCTTTACTCCTGCCCTGTGCGACATAATCCTTATATCCTTGAATACCAGATTTCAATCCCCTTGCTTCCATATATCCTGACATAATATCCTGCATCCCCTGTTCTGTTCTTTCCTGAGTAAGTGCATCTGCTGACGCTTTACGAATACCTTCTGCCTGTTTCGCAAGTTCATTATTATGAAATTGTATTGCTTCATTCGCAGATTCTGCTGCTTGACTTCTCATATTACCACTGCTAATCGCTCCCGCATCTGCTTGAAAAAGATCCATTTTATAATAAAATAGTTATAAAAAAATATGTTAGTTAAAAAAAAGTTTAAAATACTCTCTCACTAAAATTTCGGTATATGTGAATTGGATTCTCACTCAATTTGAGATACATCATCTGATAAGGGTCTTTATGAATATCATTATATATCTCAATAAACTTTTTATCGCCACCTTCGCCGAGTAGTCCACCAAACTGCTCTTGGAGTTTAATCACTTCCTTGTGGTTTTGCTGTTTTGCTACAATTAAATCTCTTACTTGTGCACGAATGAGTGGCGGAATATGATTCAGTGATTGGGATGAAATAATCATCATATCTATGTAGTGTCTCATACGTGTTGCGAAAAATGATAACTTATTACTACGTTTCATAAAATCAGTTGTAAGTATATCATCTAATACTAAACAATATTTGGGACGCAAGGGGTCGTCCTTTTCAAACTCACCCTGCGAAGCAACTATCTCATCTATAAATCTATCTTCATAATGATCATCACAATCAAAGTGTTTATTTAATATTTTCATTTTATTATCCATATGGAGAGTTGATGATAATACTCTTACGATATCAAATTTATCCAAGTAAAACTGGGGATTACAGAGCATATTAATAACTAAATTAGACTTCCCTGATTTAATAGATCCAATGAGTAATGTAAGACTCGGCATCTGCGGAAGGTTTTTATGAACATCTTTGAAGCGTTCATCGCCATCAAAATCCTTTACTTTTAAAATAGTCGGTACAGATCTATCTTCCATTGTATGATAATTATATATATTTTTTTTATATTTCTGAAACATATATTATAGAATATTATTTTTTTTCAGTTCCCAGTGTATATTTCATAATATTCTGTTTGTGTTGTGCTTCGTCTTCTTCTGTATCCCAATTAGCAGGTTTTCCATCAGAATCCCACGCTCCAATATCTTCCCCAGTATCAACATCATATAATCGTTCCGTTTCTTCTTCAAAAAAATAAACAACTCCATCATAGATTTTATGGGGTGGAGTTCCAGTAAATCCCCATTCATCACCACCGAACTCTTCTTTTAATTTTCTGATTTGATATGGAATGCTTCCATACTCATCTTCATATGGTTCATCAGGAGCATCTGCTAATTGTTCTATTCTCTCTTGTCTAAAATATTCTGATTCTTCATCAGTCATCAGTGAAGCGAAGAATTTTCTATCTTTTTCTCTCTGGACATCTGCCTGTGTATATACTTCACCTTGTTCTATTTTATCTCTTTCAGTTGGTTCAGTTTCTAATACAGTAAATCCTTCTTCTTCTTCTGTATCAGTATCTATATCATCAGTATCCATATCATAAGCATCAGAATCCCAATCATCTCCCATTAATTCTTTCATTTCTGCCCTTTCCTTATCTCTCTTTTTCTTATCTCTTTCAAGTATCCCAAATGCTTTTTTAACTCTATCTTCTTCTTCTCTTTCGGCAGCTGTCATTCCCTGTCTCCTTAATCGTTCTTGGCGTTGCTTGTATGTCTCAGTGTCTCTAATATTAAAACTTCTTGCGTCTCTGATACTCTTTGCGGTAAGTCCTGACATTTATGATATATTTTATGTTTTTTTTATGTATTATTTTTTTAATAACAATTACGAAATCTTCCGGCTGTGGTTTCCCAATTTTGATTCATTTCTCGTTTTACGAGTTTTTTTAATGCTTCCTTTTCCTGTTGTATTAATTGTTCCTGTTGTTTTTTTTGTTTTCTTGTTTTTCTAATTTTCTCATATTCCACTATCGCATTGAGTTGTGCTTCTTCTAAATCTTCCCTTGTGAATGATGATTTCGCTGGTATGGGCGTGGGTTCAGTGGTTTTTTTATTTAATTTATTTTCCATCTCTTCAATCTCGTGATCAATAGTTTTCTCTTTGAGTTCTTTATGTTTTTTTGCTTTTTCCTTCTTTTCCTTTTTTATTTTATCATTCTTTCCACGCTGTTCACGTGCTTTTAACATACGAACTCTCATCGCTTCCCTTTGCTCTTCTGTATAAACTCGTTTCTTTCTTGGTAATCCATTTTTATTTAACCGAACTGGTTTCTCTGGTTTCTCTGGTTTCGGTATTTGTGGTGCTATAAATATATCTTCAGACTTTATCGGTTCTTTTTTTATATCAGGAACATCTAATTCTACTACATCATCTACCACTGGTTCTTCAATTATCTCCATATCTACTTGTGGTTCATCAGACTTCTTTTCCATATTATGAAGTAATTCATCATCATCTTTTAATTCAAATTGTAGTTCTTGTGGGAGTCCTTCCATTTATAATTTAATCAATAGATTAATTTTATTATTAAAAAACTTTAATAAAAGATAATAAAAACTAAATAATATTTATTTAGATTTCTCCCTGAAATGTAAAACTACAACCGATTGTCCTGTAAGATTAGTCGCATATTGTTCGTTTGTATAACAGAAAGATATATCAAATGAATTAACATTCAATGGTTCTGAATTATTTAAATCAAGATATACTCGTTCATTGGGTTGATGGAAGATTCTTCCTGTTTCTACTTGTCCGTCAAATCTTGGAAGATGTGCGATGATTTTGCTTCTATTTCCCATACGAGCATTCACACAGTTTTGAGTAAAGTTTTCTAATCTTACAAACATAGTTTTCGTGTTCGTAAGTTCAGGCACACTTGAAGATGAAATTCTTAATGTGTTGGTTGGATCAGCGATATATTCTCCTTTCATTACTGAAACAGGGAAACCAAGTATATCCATACAATTCGCATCAGGTGTCGGAGTTATTTGTGTAGATGTTCTTGCGACTATTTGCGGAACTAATTCTATCGCACTACTCGCATTGATACCTGCTTGAATATTGAATGTTGCTTTATCTTCACCTTCATCATTCCAAGGACGAGTTTCTAATGATAATCCTTGACCAATATCCCCACTTGCTTCAAGTGCTTGATACCAAGAGTTGTTATCATCATCAATAGTATGAGAAGATATATTCTCACATCCCATAAAGGTTTCTACGACAAGTTTCTGTCCATTAGTTGTAGCATCTCTCTCTATACTTAATACAGGATACATAGTCCAACACGATTGATTAATGGGTTTTAAAATACTTTCATCATCATATCCCGAACTATAACTATATAGTATATGTTCAGTATCATCTGCTTCTAACATAAAAATTTTAATCTGTTGTCCCCGACACTTGAATTTAACTTTCGTATAATTTGCTGAGTTAGTTGCTAGATCATAATCATCCGCAACTGCACTATTACCCATTATAACATTACACCAAGTCGGTTTATCACTTAAAGCACCCACAGCTGTATGACATACTTTTAATGTATCACCCACACGACAAACAAGGTAATCTGCGAACATTAAACCACCACTCTTAGACATTCCTGGTTGCGGTCCTTCATTACCATCAACCGAACCTTTATCATCCATATAAGGAACCCAGAACCCTTGTCCGGGATCGTCAAAGGCAGTGTCTCTTTTTAAATAACGAGATAGACCAACTCTCCACTCAACATTCGCATCATTCGCATCACTAAAATCTACAATTAATTCACCTTCATTTAATGAGATGGGTTTATCAGAAAGTAAAGCAACAGCAGGTAAATCATTATCAACACTATTACCATTAGTCTCAAAGTCTCCATTTTCATAAGACCATCCTGGATCTTCACCATCAAGAAATTCCAGTGCTCCAAACTCCTTAGTCGTTGTGGGAACAGCAGAATCTGTCGCACTATATTGACCGAAATCCATCTGTATTCCTTCTAATTCATCCGTAGTTCCATCCCTTAATACTGAACAACTGACTTTGTCTCTAAGATTGGGATGGAAAACAAATTTATTTAATTGGGCTTCAATTTTCTGAACTAAATCAGTAAAAGTTAATTCTAATACTACGTCCTTCGCAAGATCTACAAGCGGAATACGAATGGGAACTGCGGTTGAATAATCCATTCTTTCTGCTGATGTTAATCCTGCGGTTGTGGGTGGATCTTCACCATAATAAAAATACATAATGCGTGAACGACCAGTTAGAGAGATTGTCCCATCAAGATTATATTTTACAGATTCTAATGCAACTTGACAATTCTTGGGGAGTGTCATTGTTGACGATAGAGCATTCCTGAATGAGTAAGGTTTAAAAATAGATTGATCTCTTCCGACAATTGTTGAATCGCTTTCCTTATTAGAACATACGACCAAAGCACACATTTTATAAATATTAACCATAAAAAAATTATAATATTAAAAAATAATATAAAAATGGTTAGAACGAAGAAAATGAAACCAATGGATGTCAATATTCCGAGTTATAAAAAAACTCAACTCATTATTCTTCCACCCAAGTATGATCCCAATATTCGCCCACACGAAATATTTGAAGGAATGAAGAAAGTTAAAAAAACAAGAAAGAAGAAGAAATAAATCTCAGTTTAAAAATATGCTCGCCAGTTTAAAAATATGCTCGCCAGTTTAAAAATAACTCGCTCAGTTTAATTTTGTTCTGTATTATTTGATTTTCCCGTAATGCCAGTTTAATTTATTCTAATTTTTCCATTGCTCTAACTCACGTAATAAAATATTATTTATCTCTTTTTTTTGAATATTTCAGAGCAGAAAAAAAGTATCATATTTTACTAATTTAAACTACTTTATACTTCTTTTACTTAAGCATATGGACTAGATGAGAAATAGAATATACTATACTATATATACACCCAGTGTTTGGAACTCGCAATACCCAAATCGCTTTAAAAACTTTAATTTCATTCTGCTCTAAGATAATGAGAATATTTTTACTTTTATTACGCAATCGTGTAAGTTTAATCTCTTGGAAAAATCACACTTCTCAACACGGGGAACAATTTGTCCCCAGTTTAATTTTAAACTGAGTGAGTTTTTATTTAAGGAATAATTTTCTATAACATATCAATGAACACCGAAGAAGATATGAAACGATTATGTCATAATTTTTTACAGAGTTTTGAAGAAGGAAATTGTGCTTATGATAGTGAACTACCCAAACAAACTCAAAAACATTATTATAGAATGAGAACTACCAAACAATTTTTTACGGATCTACATAATTGTTCTGAGTTAAGTAAGCATTCTAAAGAACTAAATCATTTAATAAATCTCGTTAAATCACCACAATATATCAGAGAAAAAGAACTCATTAATAAAAATAGACTTTTAAAAAAACAAATTGAAATCTTAAATGATAAACTTAAAGGTCATACAAGGTTTACGTGTCCACAATGTTCTTGTAATATTAAAGATATGGCGAAAAAATGGAATGAAGAATTTATAAGGAAAAACAATCTAGAAGTCCAGCAAGCAACTATTGAAAGACAAGGTCAATCTATCGCTCAATATAATCTATCGTGCAGAAGATTAGAACACATTATCGCAGATAAAGATCAGGCAATTAGAGAATTAAAATCTAAAATTACTGATTTAAAAACTGAAAGCATCTCGGATCAATTAGATGCTAAAAATAAAAAAAAAAAGAAAAAAACATCATTATCCAAGAAACAACAGAAACAAATGATGAAACTACTTCAGAAGGCACAAATTCTGAACGATACAAGTTCAGAAGAAGAATCAAGTTCAAGTGATTCAGAATAAATATTTATTATAATATGAAGTTTATAATTTTAACATATCAAGATAATTTATCATTCGCAGAAGAAACAAAAGATATTTTAAAAAATCAGTGGAATATTGATGCTGATATATTTTGCGGTTTTAAAGTTGGAGAAAATAATTTGAAACATAATCAAGTTGTTATGGAAGGTTTTAAAAAACTAATTGAAAACTACGATGAAGATCTTTATTATCTTGAAGATGATGTAAGATTTACTAAAAATCCATTAGATATTGATTTAACAAAAGATATTGTTTGGAGTGTTTATCGTCGTGGTAAATTAACGAATAAACCACCACATAATATTATTACGGGAATACAAGCAGTTTATTTTTCTAAGGAAGCAATTTCCTGTTTGAAAAAAGATTTACAAGGTAGACGATTAATTCATTTTGATTCTTACATTTCAAAGTTCATTCATAAACATCCAGATTTATCATTTCATCAAAGTGTTCCCAAAATGGGTTTTGAAGATGATCACGATTCACTTATATCTAATAAAAAAGATTGGAAACAGTATACAAAACCCAACTAATAATATTTATTTGTATCCTTTAATTTATACTGTGATGAAGCATTAAATGTAAATCCTTGATTGGCGTGGGGCAAGTATAGTTCAACAATCGCAGGATATATAAATTTCCTTATTTTTCCACCCTTCTGAAGTCTACGGAACTCTGCATCAATTGCTCTTCTTTTTTTTCTTGTCATTATATTGATATATAATGATTCAGCGATATCATAACTTGGGATAAAATAAGCGTGCGCTCCTGTTATGGTAAATGTAAAAGGAGTAATTGTATTCACTCCTTCAAATAGTATTCCTGTATGTGGTTTGTGTTTTAAATTCTTACCTTGAAATCTTCCACCTAAGTAGCAAAACTCTTTTATATCTTTTAATATATGTAATCTATCAAAATCAACAATCGTATCATCTTCAATAATTAATACATCATCTATTTTATTTTCATAGATGTGTCGTAATAACGATAAATGCGATTCCCCACACCCAGCGACAGATCTTTTATGTGATTCCCCAGCGTTCCAATAGTTAATATAAGTCTGCTCCACGAACGCCATATCCAAGTCTCTTCCGTCTTTTCCGATCCATCTGTTAAATCGTTCATCTTGCTTATATCTAGTCCATCTTTCATCTGATATATTTATAACATATATATTTACCATTTATAACTATTTAGAAAATTTTTATGGAATAACTTCTTCTTCAACTTCTTCTTCACCAGAAAGTTCTTTCATTTCTTTTTTTATAACTTCATCATCTACATCATCTTTATAATTATGACAAGTGTCCAAACCATTCGTTATAGAAGGGCGACTAACTTTATAAGATTTAAATTTACTTTTGAAACTTGCGATAATATCATCAGATATACAAGGAGATTGTTCTATTAAACGATCGTATTCTGCTCTACAAATAGATAAAAAATCGTGGCAGTTGGAACGGCGTGAAGGTTTTAATGCGAGTTCAATACA
>Ga0181397_1000659_pt1 | contig 12722 bp, 7 predicted proteins | sample 20SPOviralmetaG_FD_130126 | JGI IMG/M metagenome (GOLD analysis project Ga0181397, IMG submission 130126) | Marine viral communities from the oligotrophic San Pedro Time Series (SPOT) site, San Pedro Channel, CA, USA - 20 SPOT_SRF_2011-02-23 | ecosystem: Environmental > Aquatic > Marine > Strait...
GTACTCAGCTTTAGCCGCTTGGTTTAAAACTGATGAAGGTATGGAAATATATTCAAATATAGAAAAACAATTAAAATAATCAAACTGTAGGAGCAGTCGCTCTTCGGGGCGATTGCAAACTACAAAAAAAACAAATATGGCAGTAAGTGTAGATACAATATATCAAAGAGTATTAGCAATAGCTAATAAAGAACAAAGAGGGTATATAACACCTCAAGAGTTTAACTTATTTGCTAACCAAGCTCAGATGGAAATATTTGAGCAATATTTTTATGATAGAAATCAAATAAATAGATTACCATCAAACGATACTCCTTACGCAGACCCTGTTCATCTGTTGGAAGAAAAAATAAGTATATTTAAAAAAAGACATCAAGCAGTTAGAGTTCTTAATCAGTTTAGTGACTGTCTTTTACCTACAGATATTTATAGATTAGACAGTGTTGTTCGTTTTGCTCTTACTGGAGAGTCAGAAACTTCTCAAAAAAATGTTGAAGAAATATCTGAAAATGATTTAGGTTTAATTTTAGGAAGTCCTTTAGCTAAGCCAAACAAAAAAAGACCAGTTTATTTAAGAAAAGACGCTACAAGCATAAAAGTATATCCTTTTTCATCAACACCATCAGCATCCGCTGTTTGGTATTTTACAAACGATCAAGTAGTAACAACAAATAGTAACGCAAACATAACTGTTAATAATAACATCGCTAATTACGATTTTTTAGAAATTGGAGCTTACGTTTACGCTATAGACAGTCCGTCAGACTTAGCAGTGCCAACAGTCATTAACAACATAGTTAAAGGATCAACTACAACAGTTATAACATTATCTAACGCTGGTGGGTCTAGTTTTGGATCTTCTGGTTATGAACTTGCTTTTGCTTCGCCAGACATTTATTGCAACTATGTTAGAAAGCCCGCAACTGTAAAATGGACTTACAATATTATAAACAAAAAAGCTTTATATAACTCAAGTGCTGCTGATTTGCAAAACTTTGAACTACATGTCTCTGAAGAAAACAATTTGCTAGTTAAAATATTGCAATTGGCAGGCATTTCTTTTAAAGACACTTTTTTAGCTCAAACAGCTAGCCAAAAAGAGGTTAACACACAAAACCAACAAAAACAATAATAAATGGGACTACTACACGATCAAACTCAAAAAGCTTATTACGAAGGTTCAAGTTTTGGTAACTACCAATTTACTTCTCTTGACAATATAATAGATCAATTTATAATAGCGTACGTAGGTGAGGATAAGATTATTGATAAAGCAAAAAGAACTAGCGTGCAGTTTCATGCACAAAGAGCTTTACAAGAGTTAAGTTTTGACACTTTTAAATCAACAAAAGCCCAAGAAATAGAAATTCCACCATCACTACAGATGGTTTTACCACAAGACTACGTTAATTATGTTAAAATCTCTTTTGCAGATGCTGCGGGTATAGAACATGTATTATACCCTGCGTTAAAAACTTCAAACCCAACAGCTATAACTCAAGACGTAAATGGGGTTTATCAATTTACAGGTAATGATTTAACAACCACAGATTCTGACACTTGGACAAAATACAAAGCAAACGCACCGTCTGAAAACAGTAAAGATGATTTTAATTATGACAACGAAAATTTTGATGCAAATGCTGGGCAGAGGTATGGGTTAGATCCTCAGCACGCTCAAGTAAACGGATCTTTTTATATTGACGATAATAAAGGAAAAATACATTTTAGCTCTAATATTAACGGAAAAACTGTAACCTTAAAATATATAAGCGATAGTTTAGGCACTGATGCTGAAATGCAAGTACACAAGCTAGCCGAAGAAGCAATGTACAAGTGTATAGCATATGATATGGTGAACACAAAAGCTAACACCCCAGAGTACATTGTCAAAAGATTTAAACAACAAAAGTTTGCTGCAGTAAGAACAGCTAAATTAAGATTATCAAACATAAAACTAGAAGAATTAACACAAATTCTTAGAGGTAAGTCGAAAATAATAAAACACTAGTATATGCCAGAGATTAAACACTCTTTCTCTCAAGGTAGAATGAACAAAGACTTTGACGAAAGATTATTGCCTAACGGTGAATATATAGATGCAATGAACATAGAAGTGTTAACTTCTGAAGGTTCTAGTCTAGGAACTGTTCAAACTATTAAAGGTAACACAAAGTTACCTATTGCTGGTGCTGTCTCGTTAGGTGTTTCTCAAAAATGTGTTGCTGTTGTTAAAGATGAAAGTAATAATCGTGCGTTTTGGTTTTTAACAAATGAAACGCCACACGACCCTTCTGCTCCAACAGTAAATAGTGATGGTATAAAAACTTTTAGAGATTCTATATGGCAAGTTAAATTAAACTCTAATTCAACAAACTCTATAACTCCTGTTTTTATAGATATGTACTTAGAGCAGCATCCTATCGCCTCTGGTGGGTCATATGGTGGTGTTACCTGGACAACTTCAGGTCTAGACACTACTAAAGTAACAGTGCAATCAGGCCATAGTATTGAACAAGGTATGTGGATGTTTTACACTTCTGGACAAGGTGGTTTTGCTCGTAAAGTACAAGCTGTTGCTGGTAACTTAATATCTTTTGAAAGCGATCCCATAACAACATCTATTATAACTTATTACGAGCACGAAAGGTTAGAGTTTAGCTGGCAATATCCAAACGTAAACGGTTACTTAAACAATAATACTCAACAATTACATCAAAGAGTTTTAAGGTTTGACCCTTCTAACACTATAACAGGTATAAACATACTAGAAGATTTTTTATTTTGGACTGATAATTTTTCCGAACCTAAAAAAATTAATATACAACGATGTATAGACGGTACTGACAACGCGCTCACAACAACTAGAGTTCTTTTAAGAGATAATTTTAACAATTATGTTGATTACGGTAGGTTTAAAGAAGAGCACGTTACTGTTATTAAAAAGCATCCTTTGATTTCTCCAGCTTTAAAAATGAGCAGTCAAAAAAGAACTGGTAACTTAAACTGTAACACTTGGAAAAGGTTTAGACCAAATGATTTATTTGATGGCTTTACCTACTTAAACATAAACGTTATTGGTTCAAGTGGAAATCCAGACTACAAAGTTAATGATATTTTATTTTTGAAAAAAGGGGTTGTTACTAGATACAACTTTGATTTTAAACTTAAAATTATAGAAATAGATGGCATAAGAGTTAGAGTAAAAATACTTTTCTTTTCCACAGACCCTAGCTTGTTAAATGTGGGGCACACATACAATATATTGCTTTTAGACGCTTCTAAGAGTTTATTTGACAATAAATTTGTTAGATTTGCTACAAGATGGAAGTATGTTGATGGTGAGTACTCTAACTACTCTCCTTTTTCTAATGCTGCTTTTTTACCAAGCAGTTTTGCTTATGACACTTTAGACGCTTACAACTTAGGAATGGTAAACTCTTTAAAATCTTTAACTATTCAAGATTTTGTACCAGTTGATATTCCTAGTGATGTTGTTGAAATAGATATTCTATATACAGAATCAAATTCACCTATTATATACAGTGTTGATACTATATCGCCGTACGACACTTTAGATAACGGGTTAAATGTTTGGAACTTTCCTACAGCTAGTAATTCTACAAAAGGAAAATATATTATAGAGTCTGAAAACATATATGGTGCGCTACCGTCAAATCAAATATTAAGAAACTATGACAACGTGCCTAGAAGAGCTTTGTCACAAGAAATAGTTGGTAACAGGTTGGTTTATGGTAATTATTTACAAAACTACAACTTGGTTGTAGGTTTGCAAGATTTTGGAAGTTTAATAAAGCCAAAATTTAAAGTTTATTCTTCAGAAAAAGATTTGTTAGGTAACGAAATAATTTCAAATCCTTACGTACTGCCTTTAAATGTTACTAACGGAACTACAGCCCAAGACTGGGATTGGAACGACGAAGTAATTGTCAATCAACAAACTCCAGTTGTTGGTTGGTCGTTAGTTGACTATTATAACTTTTGGTATATTGGTGGTGGATTTCAAAATTATGAAAATATTTCTGGTACTGTTTACCCGGTAACTGAGTTTAAAAAGTTTTGGCAAAATGTTACTGATTTTACAATAGGCCAAACTTATGAAGTTAGTTTTAGAATAAATAACTATGTGCAAGGTCAAATTCAAGGACCTTATTTAATTGCTTATGACCACACTGATGCAAACAACAAAATAACATTTGTTAATTCTAAAAAGCCTACAAAGTATAAAGGTGATGGTTATTACACTGTTAAAGTTGTAATAAACGAGGATGTGTCTGGTGTTTCTGCTGGGCAAAATATTACTTGGGATGATTTTCCTTCAACTGGTAAAAGTTTCTTTTTTCAAGCTAGAAATTATCAATCATTAGGTTTTATTGGCGAAGTAAGTCACTTTAGCGTTAAAGAGGTTTTTGAATCTAACAACGAATCTGTAAAGTCTGATAGAGATTACCAACTTGGAGTTGTTTACAGTGATGAGTTTGGAAGGCAAACACCAGTGTTAACAGATGGCTCTGCAACTTTCAAAATACCAAAAGAAGAATCTAGCTTAGCCAACTGTGTTATTTCAACACTAACAAATAACTACCCAACTTTTGCATCAAAATTTAGGTATTTTATAAAAGACACGGCTTCTCAGTTTTACAACTTGGCAGTAGACAGAGGTTATCAAGCGGAAGACAATCAGGTTTGGATTTCTTTTCCTTCTTCTGAAAGAAACAAAATAACAGAAGAAACTTACCTAAGCTTAAAAAAGCAACACGACACAGAAACACCTGTTAAAGAAAACGAAGCTGTTTATAAAGTAATTGCAATAGAAAACGAAGCACCAGAATACATAAAGCAAGACAGAGTTTCTATAGCAAAAGCAAATGGTACCGGAACAACTCTTGGGCACCTTGGCGGTATTTTTTCTATTCCAGATCGTAGACCGGTAGCTGGACAGACTCTTTTAGCTATAAACTCTGCTGAATGGCAAGACGAAACAGGTATAGACTTAAGCCAAAGAGATTTTGTTAATGAAAAATATCTGTTTCAGTTTTATACAGATAATTTTTTATCTTCTTGGTATGAAATTTCAAACTTACAACAAACAGAAGTTGGTAATGATGATTTTTATTTTATAACATTACTAGATAATATTGACGAAAACGATGCTTTATACATTATAAACGAAACTGGTAGTAACGTCACTATTAATGGTCAAACTATCGTTAATGGTGCTTTTCTACCAGACGTTAAAGTTAATTTTGCTTTAGAATCAGAAAAAACAAATCTAGCTGAGTTTATTGGCAAGTTTTTTGTAAAAATTCGAAACGACGAATTTGTTTCTAAGTTTTTATTAGCTGGATCACTTAGTAATAATTATATAATAAATTCTAGCACTTCAGCTTGGTATTTGTCAGATTTTATTGCTGACACAGGAACTATGGGTGTTAATGGTGGTGTTCAAAATTTAAAAACATATTTAGGTACATCTGGCACCGATAGTAATGGTGATCCGTATTATGATCTAACTGGTAAGTATGACTGTGTTCAAACTGATGGTGGGTTTTCAACCGGTGTGGCAGAAGTAAAGACTGTTGCGCCACAAGGTTTATTTGCTTCTTGGTCCACAAGTTCTGGCGTTATAGAGTGGGACAACAGTTTACCAGTAAATTACAAGTGGGTAATTAGAGGTAGTGAAGACGCTAAGTACAAGTGGGAAAGATTATTAAAGTTTACATTGTTTTCAACATGGGGTCTTGGTACTGCCGCTACAAGATCTGAGTTTTTTATTGATAATGTTAGTTACGTTGGTATTTTAGGTTTTGGAGCTAATGGTACAGATCCAGCGACTAGACCTTCAAACGGTAGGTATGTTAATCAAGGTGTATTTAGTCATGGAGACAGTTATGACACGTTAGTTCTTGACCCAACACATAGCCTTCACACCGATGAATTAGGGGCTTCAATACCTGTTGTTTGCGGTAACGGTATTTACAATACAGGTGGAAAAGCAAATAACGCAAGATTTGGTAGAGGTATTTTTGTTGCTGATGGTACGGAAACAGATATTGACGGGGTTGCTGACAATTTCTTTGAAAATGGTAGAACTTATATGGAGCTAGGATTTTCAAGAATAAGCTCAACAAGCAATACTACTGATATTCCAGCTGCAAACGTTGACAACCCTGCTAACTATGAGAATGCTTGGGCAGTTGGAAAAGCTGTTAACGAGGCGCATGATGAAGAAAAGTTTTTTGTGGACAAGTTAAAAGTAGGTTCTAAGTTTAGATTTAGCAAAGATCCTAACAATAGAGTTTATATTATAAGAAAAATAAAAACAGAAAAAAGATTTAACCACACTCAGTTTCCAGGGCGAACTTGGTCAGGTACGGGTCAAAATCCTTATCCTTGGACTAACTATGCTGTAGTTGCTGGTGATGGTAGTAACGTTTTAGGGTTTGGCGCAAACACTTATCAAAAATTTACATGGAGTGATCTTAGTACTAATTTTAATAGCACCACTTCAAACGAAATAATTACAAACTACAAGTGGAACAAGCCTAATAAAAAAATTGTAAATATAGACACTGATCAATACCAAGGCGTAAGCACTGGTGTTGGTCGTATATATTTAAGTGGTGATGTTAGTTGGGAAAATGAAAAGACAAGGTTTGGGCTAGCGAGTAATAGAAGATTAACTTGGATAATGGAAATAGAAGAAGAAGACGCCACTAACCCTCTTATTAATGAAACAGCAGTTTTTGGACATGCAAATGGTTTTGATCACAATAGTAGTAGTTTAATAGAGTTTTTAATAGAAGACAACGAAGAAGATCAAGTGTTGACAAGTTCTAGCCCCGCTATATTTGAAACAGTTCCTCAAAACAGTGAAGGCTTAGATATATACTACGCTGCTAGTGATTACTACAATATTCAAGAACATGGTAACGAGCAGAGATTACCTTTTTACAACTGCTACTCTTGGGGTAACGGTGTTGAGTCTAATAGAATAAAAGATGATTTCAATGAAATTATCTTAGATATCAACCCAATAGCATCTACAACAACTCAAGAACCTTACAAAGCTGATAGGAAAAAAACTGGGTTAATATTTTCCGGGGTGTACAACTCTACATCAAGTATAAATAATTTAAATCAATTTATTGCCGCAGAAAAAATTACTAAAGAATTAAATCCATCTTACGGTAGTATACAAAAACTTTACACTAGAAACTCTGATCTTTTAGCTTTTTGTGAAGATAAAGTTATAAAAATACTAGCAAATAAAGACGCATTATTTAATGCTGATGGAAACCCGCAGCTTTTAGCTGTTAATAATGTCTTAGGTCAAGCAGTTCCTTTTTCTGGAGAATATGGTATATCTACAAACCCAGAATCTTTTTGTGCTGAAAACTATAGGGTTTATTTTACTGATAAACAAAGAGGTGTTGTGCTAAGATTATCTATGGACGGTATTACAAATATATCTAACTACGGAATGTCTGATTGGTTTAAAGATAATTTAAAAATAGCTACTGGTGTTTCTGCAACTTATAACAGTAAAAAAGGCTTGTATAATGTGCATTTAAAAGGCTCTACAAATTATACTATTTCTTACGCAGAAAAAGCTAAAGGATGGACTAGTTTTAAATCGTTTTTTCCTGATGCTGGTATTAGTGTTTCAAACAATTACTACACTTTTCAAAACTTAACAGGATCAAACAATTCTTACGTGTGGCTTCATGATTCTAACGAAACTAGAAACACTTTTTATGATCTTGCACCCTCTAACAGTAATAACGCTTTTTCAACTTTAACTTTTGTTTTTAACGAAGAACCTAGTATTGTTAAAAAGTTTAACACGTTGTCTTACGAAGGCAGTAAGTCCAAGGTTGACGCTTCTACAAATGATGGTGATTGGTATAATTTAACTGGTGTTGATGGTTGGTTTGCTGAAAAAATAACCACAGACTTGCAAACAGGAGAGGTTAATGAGTTTATAGAAAAAGAAGGTAAGTGGTTTAATTTTATAAAAGGAGATTTAGAATCTTACACTAGCGCTAGCGACAACAACATAGATACATCTGAATTTACAGTTCAAGGATTAGGATTAATAACAGAAACATCATACCAAGCATAATATGAGTACAATACAATTAAAACTAACTAGTAGAATAACACAAGACGCAAACCACACTGTTACAATTGTTAATGGTAGTGGCGTTAGCTCATCAACATCTGTCAATAACAAGGTTAGTGTAACTTCTTTTACTGCAACGCCAACGCTTGGAGCTCAAACAACAATAGCAACAATAACTTTTACAGCTGATGGTGGCTACTACTATTCTAGCGAGCCAAGTTTTGAAATAGTTTCATCAAAATCAAACTCTTACGTTGTAACAGAGTCTTTAACAAAAGACTCTTCTAATAGAATAACTTCAAAAGTTTTTGTAATAAAATTCACAGGAACAAGCAACACTGTTGCTCAGCTAATAAGTTTTAGTCATAAAACAGAAAAATGGCTTATAACACAAAAACAAATAAACGCTTTTATTAACAGTGAAAACTTATACGAGATAAAAGGTTTTAACTTTGACGAATCAGATGTGCTTTCTGGTGGTGACACAAGGGTGTTAAATATTGTAGGAGACGTCGGGGCGTCGTTTAATTTAAACGTAAAAAGCGATCAAGCAAACCAAACATATGATTTTACAACTGGAGAGTTTTCATCAGCAGCAACGCTGCTAGAAGACGCAACTATAGACGCTTCTGGTGTTTACATTGTTAACGTTGTTATTCCAGCAGTAACAGTTGATGAAAAATACACTTTTGAGTTGACACCTTTGCTTTCTAAAATAACAACCTTAGACTCTCAGTTAGTGCCAATTATACCTACCATTGAAAACAACGAGTTTTTAATTACTAAAACAATAAGTCAATTTAAAAAAGTTACTATAACATTAAGCTTAGCTTCTGCAGCATCAGGTGGTAGTTACAATACTTTACCAAGCGACGTCACTATATCTGGAGAAAGATTTTCTTCTTTAATAAACCCAGTTTCTGTAATTTGGCCAGTTAGCTTGTCTCAAAATGCTTTTCACATAAGCAGACAACCTGCAGAAATCGATCTTAGATCTTCGATAGCCATAGTAGTTGACGGAGCGGTAACCAGCGGTGCTACAGTAGTTCTTAGCAGTGTTGATGGTTTAACGGAAGGTATGTCTGTTGTTGGAACAAATGTAGATGTTGGCACAAGGCTTTTAACAATTAATGAAGAAACCAGTTCTATAGTTTTAAGCTCTGCGGTTGCTGATAGTGGTATTTCAAATGGCGCTACGCTTACCTTTACTTATGGCGGTACAGCTACTTCAGAAGCTATAAGTGGACATGCTTGGAGAGCGGGTTATTTAGCTGAAGATGGTACAAACCCTAAGTTTAGCGTGTCATTATCTGACGTTGCAACAAAAGTAAACGGTGCTGTAAACAACAGCAAGGTAGTAAACGTAGACAGCCAGGCTGGTATACTTGCAAGATCAACAGTTTTTGTAAGCGGTAGAGGTATAGATGGAAGCACAGTCTTGCCACATGTAGACGCAATAACTCACCAAGGTGTTAACAATAGGCTTCAGCTTAGCGTTGCTCAAACACTAGAAGATAACGTAGACTTAGTTATAACTGGAAGTAGCCAGTCAGCAACAATTATTTTTGACTATTACGTAGATAATTTTGGTAAAGACGACATAACATTAACATTATTTTTAGACTCTATAATACCAGTATCATAATATGGGAACACTAACAGTATCATTAAACACAGAACCTTTAAACGAATCAATATCAGTTGGAGACACTGTTTACTACGCAACTCTGGGTAGCGCTGTAGATGGCTTTATATCAGACAACGGTAGTGGTTTGGTTAAAATTGGACCAGTAGTTTCTTTAGGCGAAGCTTCAAACGGGAAAAAAACAATTGGAATAACAGTTTCTAGTAATCCAAATATAGGCCTAGTAAATGATAAACTTTTACTTTTTAGTAAAAACAATCAGGTAAACACTGATGGGTTAAAAGGTTACTATGCTGAGGTAAAAATGAAAAACACTTCTACAGCTGAAGCTGAGCTTTACGCTGTTAGCTCTGAAATAGCTTTAAGCAGTAAATAATGAGTAAAAAGTGTAATAATATAATTAACAATTAAAACAATAACAATATGAGTTGGTTAGCAGTAGCAACAGTAGCAAGTGCATTTATCGCTTCGAGATCAGCTAACAAAGCGTCTAGAAGAAACGACAGGTTGGCTAGAGAGCAAATGGAAGAAGCTAGGCTTTTCCGTCAAGAACAACAAGCATTGCTCGAAGAAGAGAAAGATAAATATAACGAAATGGTTTTTAACAACCCTTTTGAGGGTATGGAAAATCCTTTTGAAGATTTAACCGTAAACACACAACAAGCAGAGTTTCAAGCTAGAAGGGGTTTGCAAAATAGAGTTAATATCCTAGACTCTTTAAGATCAGCTGCTGGTTCCAGCGGTATAGCTGGACTAGCACAAACACTAGCTAATCAAGGTTTAATACAAACAGAAAAAATATCAGCAACTATAGGTAAGCAAGAAACCGCAAATAGACTTGCGTCAGCTAAAGGTGCTTTACAAACAGAGTTGGCAGATGCCAAGGGAGAGTTTATGGTTCAAAACATGGAGGCTTCAAGAAGAGCAACTACACTTGGTATGCAACAAGGCGTTATGGCAGCGGCTGTTGGTAATGAGGGTCAAGCTAAAGCTAACCAAATGTCTTCTAACTTGTATGGTATGAAAATGAGACAAGATGCTAACCAAAATTTAATGGCTTCCATTGTTAAGGGTGTTGAAACATGGGACAAAACAGATTTCGAAACATAATAATATGAGAGCAGACCCAACATTAGTAAAAAACGCAGGCGCTACAGTACCTAAGGTAATGAACATGTCACCTTTTTATGCTGCACAAGCCGAAATGAATACAGAAAATATAAATTTCTTTAATAAACTTTTTACACAAGAAAATAAAGAAATAGACAAAGCTGTTAACGATCTCAAGTCTAAAGCTAAAAAAGCAAACCTAAGCGGTGGCTACAACACTGGTTTGGCTTTTAATAGTGATTTAAACATGACTATGAATAAGCTAAGTAGTAAGAGCTCTAATCAAGAACTTTACGATGCTGAAAATCACATTAACTTTGTTGATAATTATAAAAAAACTTGGGCTAAAGAATATCCAAAACTTGTAGAAATTGCTAAAAACCCAAGTGCAATAAATTTAGAGGCTACTAGCCCTAGTCAAATGAGAAAGTTAAACGCGGTTGTTGGCGACCAGGCAGTAAGTTTTACTGCAGACGCTAAAAAAGGCGAGGCTTACCACACTTTTAGATATACTACAAGCCCAGTAACAAAAATAGAGAACGACAAGCTAACACAGCTTGTTCCTAGTAAAAGCTACGAATATAATATAACCGCTGACGATATTAGTGGTGGTTTTGTTGTTTTAAAAGATATTGAGCTTGAGACTAATGCTAGAAAAGAAATAAATAAGTTTATACAAAAAAAAGAGTGGAATGGTTATGGATTTGAATCAAGCTTTAATGGTTTAATGAAAACAGACAATGACATTGCAAATCTTTTAACAACTCCTCTTACTGGATCACAATCTATTAAAGCAGAAATAAAAAGCAACCCTACTCAATTTTTACAAATACTTAATGAACAAAAAGTTGATTTAGATGGTAATGGTGTTTTAGACGGTGAGCAAATAGCCAAAGACCCTAAAAGTTTACAAGCTATACTAAACGCTTTAACACAGCCTGGAGACGATAATTGGAACTCGGATGTTAGCCGTAAGTTTTTAACTAGTGCTATGGGTGGTAGAGTTAAAGTTTTACAACTAGAAGTTAATCCTGAAGGTGGTGGATCGTTTAAAGTTGGTGATAGTTATAAGAAAAACTTAACAGATAAAAACCAATTACAAGTTGACGCTAATAAATATGTACCAGCAATGGTTATTGAAGACACTTTTAATAGAATGAAAATAGGTAAAACTTTTAAGTGGAACAATGTGACTTACGCGTTTGACAAAGAAAAAGGTTGGTATGACGCTAATCAAACAGAAAAGAACAGAAAGTACATGGACTTTACAGGGTTAAAAACTGTAGTTAATAATGGTGGTTATTTAAACTATTACAAAGAGTTTCAAGAATTACAAATGTCTAGTGCAAACAAAGAGGAAGAAGAAGTAGTGGTTGACGAATCTGGAAAAGAAGATGAGGGTGGTGGTTTATTTGAAAGCGTTAAAAACTTCTTTAATTTTAAACCAAACCAAGGTTTTAATTTTGATAATAATAATAAATAAATGGCCGACGGAATTACAAATATATTAGGTTTAGAAGAAAAACCTGCCGTAAGACAATTTAGGCAGCTGTATGGTGGAATGGACTTTGGCTTTAGAGAAGCTTTTGCTCCTGGACTTAATAGAATTGTAATGACATCACCAAAGGATATTAACGGTGATTTCGAAGAGTTAACTATAAATACAAAAAATCCTTCTGAAAGCGAAATTAAAATTGCCCAGGATTTTATTAGCAAGTATAAAGGTAACAAAAGTAAAACACAAACTTTTGACGTAGACACATATGAGAATGCTTGGACGTTTGCCGATACTTATAAAAACGAAACGTTTTTAGATGAAAA
>Ga0181397_1000666_pt1 | contig 12668 bp, 21 predicted proteins | sample 20SPOviralmetaG_FD_130126 | JGI IMG/M metagenome (GOLD analysis project Ga0181397, IMG submission 130126) | Marine viral communities from the oligotrophic San Pedro Time Series (SPOT) site, San Pedro Channel, CA, USA - 20 SPOT_SRF_2011-02-23 | ecosystem: Environmental > Aquatic > Marine > Strait...
AAAGGATGAATACACATGGCGAAAGCGACAGCACATTATACAAAGAGTGGTATGCTCTATACTGGAAAGACACACAAGATGTCAGGAGGAGCAATTCATACTGGTGCAACACATTCTTCTGCTAGTAAGCCTGTGTTTCATTTCAAGGATCTACCAGCAAAAACAAAAACTATGATTATGAAAAAGAAGAAAGGAAAATAATATGGCATATGGAAAACCAATGAAATCAAAATCTAAATCAAGTGGTGGCATGACCAAGAAACAAAAGACTTTACCACCAGCTCTACAAAAAAAGATAATGGCTTCTAAAGCAAAGAAGAAATAACATGGCAAATAGTAAACCAAAAGATAGTTACAAAGCTACGCAAGTAAGAAAATCTCTGATGTTAGAAAAGGAAGTGAGAGCAAAGTACACAGATGAAGATCTTTCTGCTATGAAATTTTACGAACTAGGTAAAGCTGGCAAAGTAAAAGAACAAGCCCAACATTATAAAGAACATATAAGGAAATACGGATTAGTAGGAAAGATCATAGATATGGTTAGAGGTAAATAAAATGGCTAAATACCCAAAGTCAAAACCTAAAAACTTAGAAAATTTTTCTATTCCGAAAGATAAACCTAACTTTAATATAGTACCAGCACCCAAGAAAAAAAATAATTATGGGTATGTATTTGATCCATCATTAGAAACTATTACCAATAATGCTGAAGCTGTTTACAAAGCTTATAAAAATCTACCTGTGCAACCTGTTGTTAAAAAAGGTTACATTGGTTTAAAGAAAACTTACGATTTTTAATTAGGTGTTCTTATGTCAAGGAGAGCAGAGATTGCAAAAAGAAGAGCCAAGTATAATCGAGTAGGTTATAAGCCTTTAGTGTATCGTAAAAAATATGTAGGTGGCAAAGCTGTTGGTAGTTACAAAGTTAAATTTACTCCCCTAACTCTTAGAGCATACAAACTTAAAAATATAGCAAGACTAGATAAAATGTCTGGTGCTTCCTCTCCAAAAAACAAAACATTAAGAACAGTTCGAGGTGTAGAGTATGAACAGGCAGTAAAAAAAATATCTAAATCACCAAATATTATTGGTAAAAGCAATTTATCTCTTGATAATTTTAAGAAAGATAATGTAGCATTTGCTGTTAAATCTGGAGAGGTGTCTTTAAAATCTGATAAAATTAGTGCTAGTGGTGTTTATGGATTAATAGGCAAAGGTAAAAATACTGGTTATCTTGTTAAAGCAGATAAAATAAGTTATGATGGCAAGTTAAATAAGTTTAATAAGAAAAAACTTAAAATTAATGATGGTCGAGGTTTGTTAAATACTTTAATGGGTGTAGGTTAATGGCAACAGCAACAAAAACAAAACCAGCACTTTGGAAACGTATTGTTTCTCGTATAAAATCACAAGCATCACATGGTACTAGAGCTGGACAATGGTCTGGTCGTAAAGCACAAGCGGCAGTTAAAGCCTATAAGAAAGCTGGTGGTGGATATAGTGGTGCTAAGAAAAAAAGTAATTCATTAGCTAAATGGTCTAAACAAGATTGGAAAACAAAATCTGGCAAGAAGTCTAGTGTAACTGGAGAAAGGTATCTCCCAGCTAAAGCTATTAAAAAATTATCTTCTAAAGAATATGCAAAGACTACAGCTAAGAAAAGAGCTGATACAGCTAAAGGTAAACAAGTTAGTAAGCAACCTAAATCAATTGCACGTAAGGTTCGTAAATATAGAAAGGCGTAGTATGGCAACTATAGAACAACTTGAAAAAGAAGTTGCAGTATTAATAGATACGAATAAACTATTAAACCAAGTAATTACTGAAAAGAATGAAATGATTGCCTGTTTAGAAATGTTATTAAAAGCCGAGGAGATTGCAGAATATGGCGAAGAAACCTACCAAAAGACCACAACAAATTAAGCCTAAAGAACTTACCAAACTAGAAAAGATGCAACAAAGAGCAGATGTTATGATGGAAAATTATGACAAACAGCTAAAGCAAGAAAAACAAAAAAAGATAGATGACTATGTTGAGTATAAAAAAATTAAAGGACATAGTGAAGAGGATGCCATTATGATGGCTAATGCATTATTACTGGATAAGATGAATGAGTAACATATATAAAACAGTTATGCTAAAAGATTTAATGGCTTTACGAACTGTTGTTAAATCACAGCATATGAAACATTATCCAGAATCACATATTAATGATTACGAAGCTGATAAGATCATAGAATCACTATCTGAACCAGCTCGAGAAAAATTAATTAAGTTAGCAGTTGATTATGGCATCACTAGATTATAAACCAGATGGAGAAACTATTAAACTTTTTATGAAGGATGATAGTTTTCTAAGAGGATTAAGAGGACCAGTAGGAAGTGGCAAGTCTGTTGCTTGTTGTATCGAAGTACTACGAAGAGCCTTACTACAGAAACCTAATGAAGATGGAATCAAAAAATCTCGTTGGGCAGTTATACGAAATACAAACCCACAGTTAAAAACAACAACAATCAAAACATGGTTAGACTGGTTTCCAGAAGATGAATGGGGAAACTTCCATTGGTCTGTTCCATTTACACATCATATACAGAAAGGTGATTTAGATTGCGAGGTTATATTTCTTGCACTCGATAGACCAGAAGATGTAAAGAAACTCTTATCTTTAGAACTAACTGGTGTATGGATTAATGAAGCAAGAGAAATACCTAAGTCTATTGTTGATGCTTGTTCTATGAGAGTAGGTCGATACCCTTCTATGAGAGATGGTGGACCAAGTTGGTATGGTGTTATTTGTGATACCAACTCACCAGATACAGAACATTGGTGGCCCATTATGTCAGGAGATACAGTACTCCCAGACCACATATCAAAACAAGAAGCTAAGATGTTGGTAAAACCAGATAACTGGTCTTTCTATTCTCAACCACCAGCTATGCTAGAACTTAAAGACAAGAATAATGAAATAGAAGATTATGAAAAGAATCCAATAATGGAGAATGGTAAAAATCTTACAGCTGATTATTACAGGAATATAATACGTGGTAAAACAAAATCATGGATAGATGTCTATGTATTAAATAAGCTGGGACAAATATCAGATGGTAAACCTGTATATGAATCATTTGTGCATAAGACACATGTTGCTAAAGGTGATCTTGCTATTGCAGATGGTGTCCCTGTATTTGTTGGATTAGACTTTGGATTGACACCAGCCTGTGTATTTGCACAAAGACTTAGAGGAAGATGGATTGTATTTGATGAATTGGTAGCAGAGGATATGGGGATAGTTAGATTTTCAGAACTAATGAAACAACATATGGCACAATATTTACCAAGAGAGTTTATTATATTTGGTGATCCAGCTGGAGATCAAAGAGTACAAACAGATGAATCAACACCATTCCAGATACTAAGAGGTCGAGGATTAAATGCAAGACCAGCACCATCTAATGATGTATTGCTAAGATTAGAATCTGTATCAACTGTATTAAACAGAATGACAGATGGAGAGAGTGGAATGATTATAGATCCTAAATGTGTCAACTTAATCAAAGGTTTTGATGGTGGTTATCACTATAAAAGGATGCAGGTTTCTGGAGAAAGATATGATGATAGACCAAATAAGAATAGATTTTCACATATACATGATGCCTTTCAGTACTTACTTCTAGGTGCTGGAGAAGGTAGAGCATTGACAATAGGACAAAAAACAAGTAAACCTGTAGTAGCAAGACGTAAGTTTGATGTCTTTAATGTAAAACCTAGATCAATAATAGAAAGGATGAGATAATGTGTGTCGGTAGCTTAATGCCAAAACCTAAACCACCAGCACCTCTTCCACAAGATGCTAGTGTTCTTGCTCAAAGAAAAAGAATGAGAGAAGATCAGCAAAGACAAATTACAGAAGATAAACAAAAAACATTTGAAATGAGATTAGCGGCATACTCTGGCAAACAAGGAAAACGATCTTTATTAGCTGGTAAAAAAGGTGGACAAGGATTTCAGGTAGCTGGTAATTTAATGACTAAAGATACTCTAGGTGTGTAATGGTAATTGATGTTAAGCCACAGGCAACGGAAAGTTATTCTGATAATGATGTTAGAAAATTAATTACACGTTATAAAAATGCACAAAGTATTAAAGACTTATGGATGCCTACCTTCGAAGAGTGCTATGAATTTTCACTACCACAGAGAGAAAGTTTTTACACAGAATCTATTGGCAGAAGAAGAGCAGATAGAATCTTTGATGAAACTGCTGTAGTAGGTGTGCAAGAATTTGCCAGTCGATTACAGGCTGGTATAGTTCCTAACTATGCAAGATGGGCTGACCTTGTTGCTGGTACAGAAGTTCCACAAGAAGAACAAAAAGATGTAAACCTTATGCTTGATGAGGTTACTGAATATGTATTTGAGATATTACAAAATTCTAATTTTTCCCAAGAAGTACACGAAACATTTTTAGATTGTGCAGTTGGCACAGGTGTATTGCTTATTGAAGAAGGTGATGCAGTACATCCGATCAGATTTAAAGCAATCCCATTACCACAAGTTGTATTAGATGCTGGGTTTAATGATGATATAGATCATGTATATCGTATGAGAAAAATTAAAATGAAAGATTTAATACATGCTTATCCGAATGGAACTATGTCTGATAAGATGACAATGGATATGGAAAAAGGTGCAGAGAATGATTGTGATATATTAGAAGTTGTGTATCGTAATCACAACAACAAGAAAGAAGAAGAGCATGTGTATTGTGTAATTGCTACAGCATATGAACATAAAATACATGAAGAAACATTTACAGGATTAGGATCAAATCCATACGTTGTGTATAGATGGTCTAAGGTTGCTGGAGAAGTTTATGGTCGTGGTCCATTACAACTAGCATTACCAGCAATTAAAACAGCAAATTTAGTAATCGAATTAATACTTGAAAATGCACAGATGTCTATCTCTGGTATGTATCAAGTAGAAGATGATGGTGTAATTAATGTAGATAATATTGCATTGATTCCCGGAACGATAATACCAAAAGCATCTGGCTCTGCTGGACTACAGCCAATAGCACCAGCTGGTAACTTTAATGTATCTGATCTAGTGTTAAGAGATATGAGAACAAATATAAAGAAAGCTTTGTATAATGATATGTTAGGTACACCTAATGAAAAAACACCTATGACTGCAACAGAGATTGCAGAAAGAATGGCAGATCTATCCAGACAGATTGGTGCCGCTTTCGGAAGATTACAAGCTGAACTGGTTAATCCAGTTTTGCAAAGAGTTATCTATATCTTGAAGAAACAAGGTAGGATAAAAATACCTGTTGTCAATGGCAGAGAGATTAAGATACGTTCATCTTCACCTCTTGCACAGGCACAGCATCAACAAGATGTTGCAACGATTGACAGATTTCTAGGTATGATTCAAATGAGGGTAGGTCCAGAGCTATTGAATATATTAGTGAAACAAGATGAGGTTGCTAAATTCATAGCTAAGAAACTTGGTGTTCCAGAAGAACTAATACGTTCGGAGGAAGAAATGCAACAAGCTGCTATGCAGTTGCAACAGATGCAACAACAGCCACCAATGGAAGGACCTCCACCAGAGCAGACCTAGGTATGCAAAGATAGGAGGATCACATGCATCAATCAGTATTAGTCATTTCAGACTTACATATTCCATACCATCATAAAGATTCTTTTGACTTTTTAAAGGAAGTAAAGAAACAATTTAAACCAGATACTGTTATTAATATAGGAGATCTGTTAGACTTCCATGCTATCTCTATGCAAGAAACTAACCCAGACTTACCTTCTGCTGGTGATAAGTTGTCATTATCTAAATCTTATATTAAGGAATTAGAATCTATATTTCCTGATGTAACAGAGGTACACAGTAATCATAGTTCATTAGTATATAGAAGAGCTATTAAGTATGGTATGTCAGCACAGTTTCTTAGACCTTATGGAGATTTTCTTGGTACAAAGAAATGGAAGTGGGTAGATGATATTACATTAAAACTTAGTAATGGGAAACGTTGCCATTTTACTCATGGTAAATCAGCTGATGTATTAAAGGTTTCTCAAACAATGGGTATGAATTGTGTTCAAGGACATTATCATACACAGTTCAATATTAAATATTGGGCGAATCCAGATGATCTATATTGGGGAATGAATGTAGGATGTTTAATAAATCAGAAGTCTATGGCATTTAGTTATGCAAGAAACTTTAATACTCGATTTGTATTAGGTTGTGGAGTGATACTAAATGGTGTTCCAAGATTGCTTCCTATGGTGTTAAATAATAATGGGGATTGGATAAAGGAGATAGTATGATAGACAAGATCAATCCAGCTTACTATCAGGCTGGTAAATGTTCTTGTGGTAAAACTTTAGAAACATATGACTACGTTAAAGACTTAGCATATCCAGATGGTTCTGCGATAAAGTATATCACTAGGCATAGACAGAAAAATGGGGCAGAAGATATTAAGAAAGCGATTTGGTTTTTAAACAAAATATTAAAAGAGGAGTATCATATAGATGGATAAGACACCAAACAAATTAGTTGGATTAGACAATTATGAACGAAGTGCAGAGGATGAGCAGAAGATTAATGATTCGTTTTCTATTGCTTTTACTGCACCAACTGGTATAGAAGTATTAAAATATCTACGTTCAATAACATTGGAAGCTGTAGCTGGACCTAATGTAGAACCTAGCCATTTACAGCATTTAGAAGGGCAAAGATATATAGTAGGTTTAATTCAAAGAAGAATCAACAAAGGGAAGAGCCAACAAATAGTAAAGGATAAAAAGAATGAACGAGAATGAAACAGTAGAAAATCAAACTGAAGAAACACAGACAGAAGATTCTGCACCAACAACTACAGAACCAGAAGCTCGACCAGAGTTTATACCAGAGAAGTTTTGGAACACAGATACTGGTCAAGTAAATATGGAAGAGTTTGGTAAATCATATAGCAATCTTGAAAAGTATGTAGGTGGGAAGAAAGATGAACTACGTGATGTTATCATCAATGAACTTTCAGAAGAAGCAGAAAGTGAAAAACCAGAAAGCTATGAACTACCTAAGTTACCAGAAAACATTACAGAAGAAATGTTAGAAGCTAACAGTATGACTGAATGGTGGAGAGAGTTTTGTAATGAAAATGCCTACACACAAGAAATCTTTGAAGAAGGTATAAACAAATATATTGATAGTTATAATGATACTATGCCAGACATTGAAGCAGAAAAACAAAAGCTTGGTGAAAATGCTGATGCACGTTTAGATGCAGTTAATAGCTGGGCATCTGCTTTCTTTTCGGCAGAAGAATATGAAGCTGTTGCTGGTACATTAGGTGCAACTGTTGAAGGTATTGAAGCATTAGAAAGAATGATGGAAACTACTAAGTCATCTTTATCAAGACCTAATCAAGTTGCTCAACCAGAACGACCACTTACACATGATGATGTTCGATCTATGATGAAAGATAAAAGATACTACGATCCAAAGGATAGAGACATGAACTATGTGAAAAAGGTAGACGAAGCTTTTGCTAGGCTATACCGATAAGTTTATTTGTAGAAAAAACAACACCAGAGGATTGTTACAGATTAGCACCAAATATACGACAGCTTGATAGATATGAGATTGCATTATGGGGACACGATCCTCTTAGTGCATTACTCATTCCCTTCAGAAGTAAAAAGTTAATAAAGCACACATACAGTATCTTCACAGAAGATAAAGAAGTTGTTGGTATATTTGGTGTTATGCCCACAGTACGTAACCCAAAACATGGGAGAATCTGGTTTCTTACTAGCGATCTGCTAGAAAAACATTATAAATTCTTTTTAAAATGCAATAAAAATTGGCTTCATTACATGGAAGAAGATTATGATTATCTGTTTAATTACATTATTGCAGAGAATAAAATATCTATAAAATGGTTAAAGTGGCAAGGTTTTATATTCAGCGAACAAAATAAACTTGTTAAGAATGTAAAAATAATGTATTTCTATAAGAGGTTACATAATGTAACCAAATATGGTACACAGCCCATATTAGATGAAATCGGCCCATCATGGACAACCAAGCTAATCTAAATTGGATAACTGTTTAATTTTAACTTAACTATAAAAGGAGTGTATTATGAGTACATCTATTAGTACTGCCTTTATTAAACAGTTTGAAGCTGAAGTTCACATGGCTTATCAACGTATGGGTTCAAAACTTCGCAATACTGTTAGGCAGATTAATAACGTTACAGGTAATCAGGCTCGTTTCCAAAAAGTTGGTACAGGTAGTGCTGTGTCTAAATCAAGACATGCACAAGTACCTACAATGGATGTAAGCCATTCAACTGTAGACGTTACACTTTCAGATTTCTATGCCGCCGACTATGTCGACAGACTAGATGAACTGAAAACAAACATTGATGAAAGACAAGTATTGGCTATGTCAGCTTCTGCCGCACTTGGTAGAAAGACAGACCAACTTATCATTGATGTCCTCGATGCAGGATCGAACAGCAATAACGTTGTTCACGGATCTGCAGCTTTAACTCTAGCTAAAGCTTTGACTGTTTATGAAGCATTTGGTGAAGGGGATGTTCCAGATGATGGACAAAGATACTTTGTTGTATCTCCAGCTGGTTGGGCAGACCTTCTACAAATCGACCAATTCTCACGTTCAGAGTATGTTGGAGAAGGTGATCTACCTTACGCTGGTGGATTAACTGCAAAGAGATGGCTTGGGTTTATGTGGTTTACACATTCTGGTCTATCTATTTCAAGTACAACTCGTGATTGTCATGCTTATCATAAATCATCTGTTGGACTTGCTATGGGTTCAGATATTAGAACAGAAGTAAACTATATACCTGAGAAAGTTAGTAACCTTATCACATCATATATGTCTTTAGGGGCTGTTATGATTGATAACAATGGTGCGATTGAGTGCCAGATAACAGAATAAGAAAGGAGATATAACATGGCTTATTCAGCAAGTAGCTTATTAAAAGTGGCTGGTGGTGCAAAAGGTATCTTCTTCTATGATTCTACTGATGCAGTTAGTACAATCGTAGGTTCTGGGTACTTCAACAATGCCACAGCAGAGCTAAAACAGTATGATATTATTATCGCTGTTGGTGCAACTGGTGGCACGCAAACAGTAGACTTAGTAGTTGTAACAAGTGCAACTGGTGCGGCTACTGTAACCACAACAAATGGTACGTAAACCATAACCGAGGGGGGAGAAATCTCCCCTCAAACTAAAGGATTAAAATGGCTAATAGTAAATTTGATATATGTAATAAAGCTTTAGTGTTAGTCGGTGCGAATACTATTTCTAGTTTTTCACAAAACATTACAGAATCTATTGTGGCAAATCAATTATATGAAACAACACTAGAGGATCTACTAACTAAATGTAGATGGAGATTTGCTTCTAAACAACAACAACTAAGTAAAAACTCAACCAATCCAGATGCAAGATATGAATCTTCTTATGCCTTGCCATCTGATGCAATTATCATACATACAGTAACAGTTGGCGATCAAGTCATAGTATATGACAGATATGGTCAAAATATATTTACAGACACAACCTCCTCTGATACTGTCATAGCTGATTACACATTCCAACCAAGTGAAGGTGTTTTCCCTCCCTACTTTATAAAGACGTTGGTTTTTGAACTAGCGTCTTTATTTGCTGGTGCAATAGCAAGAAATGACCAGTTAGCAGTACTCTATGCACAACAAGCACGTTCTCAATTACAGAGTGCTAAAAGCATAGATTCACAAGCACAAACAACTAGAAGAGTGGATGTCGATAGATTTAGGAATGTACGTACACGTTCAGCATTAAATGATATAACTGCCACATCTCCATCATAGGTTTTATATGGCTTTGCAAAGAGTACATCAAGCAAGTTTTTTACGAGGTGAACTAGATCCTAATCTTATATCTCGAACAGATCTTGTTGCTTATGGTTCTGCATTAAAGAAGGCTAGAAACATTATCCCAATAAATCAAGGTGGTGTTGAACGTAGGGGTGGTACAGCTTTTCGTGCAGACTTAGGTGCAGAATCAAGATTAGAATCTTTTGTATTTAGTGCTGGACAAGAGTACATATTAGCTTTTCAAAATACTGTATTAAAGATATATTCTACAAACGGAACTCTTTTGCAAACTATTACAAGTTGTGCATGGGCTACTGCACAATTATTTGAATTAGATGTTACACAGACTGGTGATACTATGATAGTTGTGCATAGTTCATTTGCACCACAGATAATTAAAAGAACTGGAGCTACTACATTTACTGTTAGTGCCTTTGCATTTGAAGAAGCAACTAATGGTGAAAAAGTATTTCAACCCTATTTTAAGTTTGCTGATAGTGCTATTACGTTAGATATAAACAACACTTCTAAAGGAACAACTGGTGTTACTTGTACTACTTCTGCTGATTATTGGACTAGTTCTTACGTAGGTAAACGTATTCGTTATCATGGTACAGAATTATTAATTACCGGATTTACAAGTGCTACTGTTGTTACTGCAACATTGAAAGGTGATGTATCTATAGAACTAGATGAAGATCCTTTGAAAACTACACAAGGATCTGGAACAGTCGAAGTAACTATGGTACAGCATGGGTTTGCAACAGGTGCATCTATTACTATAAGTGGAGCAGAAGATATATTTGATACAGATGGTGATGGGTTAGCAACTGCTAATCTGAATGGCACATTTAGTATTACAGTTACAGACAATAATCATTTTACATACACTGCTGGTTCATCTGATACAGCAACAGAATCAGTAGATGGTGGTGGTGTAAATGTTAAGATTAGTGGGCATCCACCAACTAAAAAATGGGATGAGCAAGTTGTATGTGATGTTAATGGATTCCCACAGACTGTTTGTTTCCATGAACAAAGATTATACTTTGGTGGCACAAGTGGATTACCAGATGGTATACAAGGAAGTAATATTGGAAACTTTTTTAAGTTTGATGTAGGTAGTGCCGAAGATGATGAATCAATACAAATACAAATAGCATCTGACCAGATTAATGAAATTAGGCATTTAGTATCTGGCAAGAACTTACAGATACTTACAAGTACAGGTGAGTTTTATTTAAGACCACCAGTATCACAACCTGTTACACCAACAGATATACGTATTGTAAATCAATCTATGTTTGGTTCACAAGCCAAAGCAAAACCTAGACAGTTTGATAATGCAACAATCTTTATACAAAACAATGGCAAAGTAGCTCGTGAGTATTTGTATAGTGAATCTGGAGAAGAATACACTTCTAATAGTATATCTTTACTTTCTAGTCATTTAATTAGCAACCCAACAGATTCTGCAAAACTTACATCTGTACCAGATAGAACGGAGCAGTTTTATTTCTTAGTTAATGATGATGGTACTATGGCAGTATTTTTATCGCAAAGAAATGAGAAGATTGCTGGATGGATGCTTTGGAATACAGATGGTAATTATGAATCGGTATGTTGCACTACAACTGATATATATACATCTGTTAATAGAACTATTAATGGTTCTACTAAGTATTGCTTAGAACAATATGCAGATCATGCTTTTGATTTACCTACTGATTACACTACAACTAAAACTATATCTGGTAGCTATCAACCACATGGTAGTCCATTAACAAATGGATCTTTCTCTTCTACTACAACATTTATTGCAGATGGATTTACTAATGCACCTAGTATTGGTGAAACATTCCAATTTGCTGGTAGTGGCACAGTTTTTACAATTAACTCTGTAACTGCTACAGGTAACTCTAATGAGTATACTATTGTTATTAATACAGCATCCTCGCAATCAGACGGAGTAGCATTACAGTTTGTAACCAGCAAAGTATTTAGTGGTTTAACAACACATATAGCTAAAACAGTTTATGCAACTTCTGGTAGTAATGAAGCAAGTGCAGTACATTATTATGGGAATGGTGTTGTTAGTAGTGGTGGTGTTGTGTCATTTGATACACCAGCTAGTGCTGTAGATATTGGATTAGACTTTACTGTAGAGGTTGATACATTTAGCCCAGATGCATCTGCAACAAAAGGACAGCTAACTGGATTACCAAGAAAAATTGCCAAGGTAATACTCGAACTATCTTCTACTTATAATGTAACTGTAAATTCTAATGATGTTGTATTAACTACAGCTTCTATTAACACATCAGATGGCCTAGATAGTTTTACTGGTAAAAAAGAAATTTATCCTTTAGGTTATAGTACAGAACCTAATCTGGAGATTAGACAGTCAGCACCATTACCTATGAGGGTACTTGGTATTACTACGGAGGTATATTATTAATGTTTGGTTTATCACCATTAGCTTTAGTTAGTTTGTTTGTGCAAGGTGCTGGTACTATGATGTCTATGCGATCACAACAACAATCTTTGCAATATCAACAAATGCAATATGCTATGCAACAAAGACAATTTAAGGCAGAAGCAGATGCTTATGCACTTGAAATAAAAGATAAAGAATTAGCTAGAAAACAAAAGTTTAATCAAGAGTTATCTGAAAACAGGGCATTAATGGCACAATCTGGTATTACATTAGATTCACCAAGTTATAGAGCTTTCTTAAAAAGTAA
>Ga0181397_1000668_pt1 | contig 12651 bp, 20 predicted proteins | sample 20SPOviralmetaG_FD_130126 | JGI IMG/M metagenome (GOLD analysis project Ga0181397, IMG submission 130126) | Marine viral communities from the oligotrophic San Pedro Time Series (SPOT) site, San Pedro Channel, CA, USA - 20 SPOT_SRF_2011-02-23 | ecosystem: Environmental > Aquatic > Marine > Strait...
ACTAGACTCCTGAGTTTCACCAAGAACCGTCGTAACCGATGGCAACCGTTCTGTAGAGCCATCAACATTATAATGTCGAAGACCTTCGATACTAGCGCGGGTACTAGAGGGATAATCATACTTTCTTATTAGCTTCACACCATTCTCGAGTTTTTAAAATACACAATACCTTCCAAGTAATCTATCTCATGTGGATTGCGAGTCAGATCTTCCGGGTATAAAGCACCCATGCGGGCCCAGTTAGTATGTCCAAACTTCTTCTTACAGATACGATCAACCGTGCTGGCTGGTAAGTCTACCAGTTCACTGACGCCTTGCTCGTTTGTTACCGTTAAAGAATTTTTAGCCTCTTCTTCAGGGATCCATATAATTTCTAATTCTTCAGTGTCCGGCATACTATTCTTTCATCTGTGATGCATACGGATCAGTCGACAACATGCGTTGTTTTTTATCCATGGGTACACCCATAATAATATCGTCCATATTCTTATGTAAATAGTTAGCCATCTGACCAATAATATTGTCTTGTGATAATGTGTCAGCTAAATCTTTTAAACTTTCGCCGTGTTGTAAACACCTAGAGATTAGTTTACCGGAAGCCCTTAGCTCGCGGTCAAGATAAGAATCGGTGGGTTTAATCTTTACCCAAAACGCCATAGGTATCAGCCCATCAGCATTTGCTATATAATTTACAATACCAACTACCTTACGTTCGTCTATCGGTAGGGTAAAAGTTGTACTCATCATCCGGTCTGGAATCGTTGCTCTCACTATCTTATCGTCCTTATTTAAAATCATTGCCGTGTTCCTCGATAAATTGGTACAGTTGTATATTCGTATCTTTCACCTGTTCTATCTCGTGCCACATTGTGTCTATTGTATTATTCAGTCTATCAATATATCGAAAATTTACAACCATAACTGTTATGCAAAAATGTAATATTATTAATAGTAAAATAAGATTAATGTATTTTGCCAGCGGCCCTAAGTATTCTTTCACCTTGTTCCTCCCAATAATTTTTTAATAGTTTTTCGTAATTGCGTTTCCACATTAGTCGCATACGTGGACATTGTGCTTGTGTTAGCATGTCGCGACAGTTATTGATGCGCTGCATTGTAAGTGCTATTGTTACCATCCGTACTCATCCTCCGGGTCTAGCGGCATTATTCTTTCCCTACTTCCGGCAACGTCTCACCTGACCATTTAATTTTTGATTCGCGCCCCCCTTCTATATTCTTGCGCGTGTCTTCTATTGGTAACATGACATAACCATTGTGTACTGTAATGCGCTGACCCATATGCGTAATTATTTCTTCACACATCGGACAATCAGTTTCGGTTGACTTATCAAACACCCCAGCAATTACTGGGGGTATGCGAATGTAACCATTACCATCACAGCGTGGGCAAATTGTCTCAACTAGCTTTGGCACGTTTTCCATTCTTTTTTTTAGTTTCTTTCTCTAACATAAAGCTAATAAATTTTTGTATACTTACTGGTACCTCAAATCTTGTTTTAGCTAATGTTTCCAATTGGTTATGTGTCGATACGGACACTGAAACCGATTTAAATTTACTTGTATCTGGCATTTTTATTCCTTCTTTTATGTTATACTATGGGATAATATAGGTAATTTATTTCATTTGACAAGAGTTTATTTTAATTTATTATAAAAAAATCTTCTCACCTTCATATGTCGGATGCTATTTCTTAGTATCCGGCATTTCTACATTACCATGATAAACTATCACTTCAGCGGTGCAATTAGGGCAAGATAGATTAGTCATGATCATGTGCTGTTCTTCGTCGTTGTCTTCCCATTCTGTGTCGTGATCACCACCCCAAATAAGTTCATGATTGCAAGTCCAGCACTTCATTAATGTATATCACCCCAGTTAGTACCCTCTTCAAAGTCCACTTTGTTAGGTACCTCTAATTCTACTGCCGCTTCCATAATATTAATTATTTTTTCTGCTTGTTCTGGTGACTCTACTGATATGTCAAGTTCATCATGTATTTGTATGTGTGGTACAATACCTTCACGATACAACGCGAGCATAGATTGTTTTGTCATGTCCGCCGCACTACCTTGTATTAATTTGTTTAAAGCTTTATATGTAAACGCACGTTTAATACCCGGGCCATGCTCCCTCAACGCATCTGCATGTGGCAATGGTTTCTTAATCCCAAAACCATGCGGCTCCCATAAATCAAAATGACAAAGTCTACCACCAATGGTTCTAATCTTACCACTATCATCAGCGCGCCGTGACACTTGCTCAGATAACATTTTAACAAATGGTGCTTTCTGATGGTAAGTACGAATCAATTCTTCTGCGGCTTGTTTTAATAAACCTAACTCCGCCATAAGTTTGTTCTTACCCATGCCATACATTAAACCTAAGTTAATAGTCTTGGCTTGTTTACGTTCGATGCCGGCCATGTCTGCAATCATCTGATGGAAGTCAGCTTCCCCAGCATGGTATTGATCGACAATAGTTTGTGAACCTTCTAACTTTAACAGTGATGCAAAGTGCACCACGATTCTTGGCTCTTGTTGCGAGTAGTCAAAACAACCCCAGGTATGATTTTTTTCTGGTACAAATAATGCTCTGATCTTTGGTCCTAGATCTTTATTCCGTGCCGGTATCTGTTGTAGGTTGGGGTTACTATAACTAAAACGACCGGTTACAGTCCCCCCATCGTCCGACCGGATCTGGTTGATATCAGCATGGATACGACCGTTGTGTTCATGCTTAATAATAGTGTCAATAAAAGTTGTATGCGCTTTGTTTATTTCACGCGCATGTGCAATTGCTTTTGGTAATTCGTGTGGATGCGTTGCTAAAAAGTTTTTGGTAAAACTTGGCGCACCTTTCTCAGTTCTATCGTACGGTAACTTTACTGCATCAAAGGCCTTCGCTATGGACGCTGCCGCCCATATCTCAACATCAAAACCAACTAATTTATGTATTCCCTGATAGATATCTTTTTCCTCTTTGATCAATTCTTGTTTAAGGATGTTGGCTTTCTCAACGTCAACACGAACGCCTTTGAACTTCATATCTATCAAACAAGGGAATAAGTTTGTCTCGAGATTAAACACGTCCCATAGGTCCTGTTTGCTAATCTCGTGTTGTAATGCGTGCCATAACTTTAATGTTACTACGGCATCTTGCTCGGCATACTCACCAACTAATGGTGCTGGTAGTCGCCACATCTCAGCTTTAGGATCTACACCCCACGCTTTAGCTGCATCAGTTAAAATCTTTTCGTTCTTACCGATACCTACATATTGTTTGCCAAGTGCGTTAAGCGCATAGCCCCAACGATTTTCGTCAATCAAAGATGCGGCAATTAAAGTATCAATGATACCGCCACGAATATAAAAACCCATAGAACGTATCCAAGACACATCATACATCGCATTGTGAAATATTTTTGTGGCATCGGTATGTAAAACTTCTTCGAACCAATCTAAAACTAATGCTCGGTCCATGTTGCCTCCACCTTCGTGCGCTATTGGAAAATACCCTGACCAACCTTCAACCGCTACCGCTATACCGACCACTTCACCATTGCCATTGACTGACCCCGAGCCACTATGCTTTAAGCCTGGATCTCTAGTCTCTAAATCTATGGCTATTTCTTTATGATCTTTTAAATCTGGTAAGTGTGTTGGTGGAATCCATTCTGTTTCCGGAGTAAACATTGGTACTTGTAATGGTCTCATTTGTATTCCTCTTTTAGTTTAGTCAAGAACCAGATTGCTTTGTCTAGGTCCTCGATAGGTTTGCCTTTATGTTCGTGCCGCCAAATATATTTGACTGCACTGCCTTGTAGATAATATTTAAAACCGTCACCTTGCATAGAAGCAATAGCATCGATACATTGCACGCCACCTTTATTATAGTGTGCCGGATAGTTTACCGGATCAAATTTTTTAGTCATTCTTATTTCTCTCTTCATGCATTTTAATTATTAAATAACAGTCTTTTATTTTCACTGCGTTTTTTCTATCGTTAAAGGCCCAACTACAAAACACAATGTTTTTTTTAGTGTAACCTATCTCAGGGTCTAAACAATCTACTGACAATAAATTTTTAGGGGGTGTATGTCTAACACCATCTTTACGTGGTTTCTTTTTTTGCATAAGAAGCGGTTCACCAGTGTAACCACAAGTTATACCTTGCTTGGCTTTGTGTTGTGTCCACAACTCTAAAAATTCTTCCTGGCTTATTAATTCAATTTTTTTATTTGCATTAATTTCTCTAGCTTGTTTTCTTTTACAACTTTTTTTCATGTCTTGATATTTAGCAAGTATAAAACCCTCTTCTGTGTTTAAATATTCTACGTGATGATCTACTCTTTCACTCCATGGTTTTCTTTTTTTTGTGAGTCTATCTAATAAAACTTCTCTTTCTTCTTCTGACAAAGTATGATAATGAATAGTTCCATGTGCTCTATTAAATTTTTTTGCAATATCAATTATCTGCATACCAGCAACATATAGTTTTCTAATTTCTTTACTTTCATCTTCTGTTAAATTTGCTTTGTGTGTTCTATATTTCATAATACATAAGCTCTTTCATAATTTTTTGGATCAAGTATATGTAATTCTTTCTTGGCTCTAGTCACAGCTACATAAAACAACCGATGCAGTTCATCTGGATCATGGTCGTTATTATCAATAGCAGACTTAGTAATATCAGGTAAGAGTAAAACATTATCGGCTTCGCCTCCTTTAGCTCCATGTATAGTTGATAATATAATTCTTGGTGTTTGTGTAATCTTCTCTTTGTTCGCTAACATATTTCGTATGTAGTTTTCTATTATTGTACCTAAACCTATAAACGCATCAAACCACGGGGCATTAGTTAATAAGCCATGAGCCTCGCTGCATTCTGCAATAGTATAAGACAAATCTGCATTTAAAGTTTTGCCTTGTCGGTATCCTTTCGTGACATTCTCATCAAGATAACTATATATGTTTTTGATATGAATGGTAGCTAAAATACCACCTTTGCGCCATTGTTCCCAATTTTGAATAGCTAATAATAAATCCATGGGTACAGAATTGCGGCCTTTGTGACTATAATACCATCCTTGAAATTCACATAAGTCCTTGACATCGTCTAAAAAATAGTTGGCCGATGACATAACTAACCACTCACCACTAGACATATCGACTTGTGAAATGTCTGAATACCTGTTCAATTTACCAATAGAATCTCGCGGTTTATAAGTCTTTTCGTACCTATTTTCTACTCGCGCAATAATCTTTTGTGACAGTTCATGTATCGGTCCACCTGGAATGCGATAGGATTGATCTAAAACTTTAATGTCATCAACATCGTCACGGAGGGCAATGAAATGATCAACATCGGCGCCGGCCCACTTAAAGATTGCTTGATCGTCATCTCCAGCAAGGTAAGTTTTGTCGGACTTGGCCCACATACCTCTAACCATTTTCCATTGCAATGGACTAAGATCTTGTGCTTCGTCGATAAACAAGACATCAAAGCTTGGGCTGACATCCTGTGCAGTAAAGTTTTCCAACATATCGTCATAATCAATCATACCTTTCTCGTGTTTAAATCGAGTTAGTTCTCTATCTAATAAATATAATGTATCACGTTCTATATCTAATGTATGTAAATTATCGTCATAGACCTCCATTAAATCACGTTGCGTTACTCTTGCTTTATTTATCAATCTTAAATATTCATTGTCAGAATTAAAAATACCATCGTTATCTGAATGCACTGCCATCTTAATTGGTATGCCAACTTTTAAACCAAACTCACGATAGTCTGCTTGCTTCATGACGCGTTCTTTTTTTATACCGAGCAATCGAAATGCTAATGAGTGTAGTGTTCTAAAATTAATTAAATCTTCTTTTACGTCTAGTTTAAATTTATCTGCAGCCCTGGTAGATGCTTCGTGCGCAGCTTTACGTGTAAAAGAAAAATAGCCAATGCGTTTTGGATCGACACCGGCTTTCATAAAATCATCCACTAAATTTAATAGTGTGGTAGTTTTACCTGTACCTGGTGGACCTAGTATTATTGTTTTCATTAAAACGGCGACTCCTGATAAGTTATATTACTAAGTTCAGGTTTGTATTCTTTCATAGATTTTATTTTTATAACTCTTGGAGTTTGGTTCTTTAGATCCATTCTAATCTCTTCTACAAAAATACCCTTTAACTGCTTGATTAGATTACCTGTTTTTATCTTGTCCATCTCCCAGTTGTTACGTTTTGCAAACGCATAAAAGTCTTCCATTCTAAAATAAGTAAAGCCTTCATCAGTCCAAGCAGTTTTATTAAGTATGTCTTCTTTGGTTCTAGCGCGTGATCTGTGCACAGTATAATCATATAATAAATTTTCTATTTGGTTTCTAGGGTTTAAAGATTCTAATGGTTCTGTTTCTTGTAAACTTAACATCAAAGGTTTTAAATAAATCTCTCGCCAGTCTTTGGCTTTTGGTATTGGTGATATAACATTAGCTTGGTCTAATACTGCTATCGCAAATAAATTAGGATTGTGTAACTGTTCGGTTTTTAATTCTACTCTCTTACCTGCAACATTTAAAAACCATTGCGGTGGATTAGAATTCATTTTAGATAAAGTTTCTAGTGCCGGCATTTGCTCTTCTTCAAAACCAACTCCAAACTTTTTAGTTCTACATAAAGCTGGATTGCAAACACCACAAATTGGTTGGTCTTTACATCTATATTTATCGTAACCACGTTTGCCAATAGAACCCATTAACTGTTTAACTTCTTGGAAACCTAATGGTGGACTCATGTATTTATTATTAGACTCCATAACTTTATCTTCCCAGGAATCCGGGTCGGCTTGTTTATGGTAGACAGCTATATTAAATAAACCATTGTTGCGTGAGCCATCACCAAAACCTTCTGCAGCTAGTTTGTTAAGACAAGGTGGACCATCTTTAAATGCTTCAACTTTTTTTACTACTTCTTTTGTAACTACTATTTCATGTACTTGTTCTTCAGTTAAAGCTAGGTTGTCAAAATTATTACAAAAATCTTCTAAAGAAATTGCATTGCCTTCAGGATCCATAGCATAACGTAAACCGCGAATACCACCATGATAAGGTAAGTTTAAAAAATTACCAGTGTCGCCACGCTCTACTAGTATCTCAGTTTGTTTTGGAAATATTTCAGAACCCTCAAAACCTAATGCTTCTGACATTACTTTTAATTTTGCTTGCATTAAAGTTGCCGTAATAAACTCAGAAGTAAATAAAAATAAATGTGCACCACCAGATTTTGACCTAAACATTACCAGTGGGAATTTATGGGACTTAATAGAAGCCGCTAATTTTTTGTGATCTAGCTTGTACTCATCTACATCAACACAACCCCAACGACACTCATTGTTTTCGTTTATAGGTATGACACCCAATGCAGGGTCTTTACCCTCTAAATGATCTTGCCATAACTGATCCGGTATTGCTTCACGTTTAATAAACGCTTTACCAACTGCTTTGCCTTTGTCGGTAGTTTCACCAGTTAAAATTAATTGCCCATAGGCGCTGTTGTTGCCTTCGAATATTTTTTTAAATTGTTCCATATGCTAGCTGATATTCTTTCTGATACTTTCTAATCTTCTCTTTATTTTTTTCTCGATACTCTTTCTGATAGTTCGATTCTTTGTACAATCTTTTCTTGTAGGCTATTCCTTCAGGACTGTCCATAAACAATTTTTTCTCTGCTTTTAATTTCTTGTTAACTTTTCTCAAGCTATCCATTGTTTTTTTACGGTAATATCTAATTTGATATAGTGACTCACGACTCCTCCTCATATATAATCCTCCCTGTTCGGTACCGAGCCGGGGGGACTAGCCCGGTACCAGTTCATGATTTAAAAGGGTACGTCGTCTTTCGACTTAGTCTCACCTTCACCATGTTTCACTTTCACAGCGCCTTCGGCACATGATTCAGCGAAATTCTTCGCAGCCGCGTACAGATTTTTATCTTGTACAGGACCAACCTTATTGATAGCCCAACCATACCAAGTTCCCTTGTCATTTGATTGTTGTACCGTTTTAAGGTTATACACGTGACTGTATGCAGCCGGTGTAAACAGACCGTTCTTGCCTTGCAATTTGATACTGTTCATCATTGAGTTCCATGATCTACTAACTTTTAGTTGTGTAGACTTCATAGAGATCAATGCCGTTTGCATGTCTTCTGTAACCACATAATAAGATGCAGTGTTCTCAAGATAGTTACCGTTATCCAGTCTATCTTTGTAATCAGCACCTCGTCGTGTGTCTTTTATTATGCCACTATCCACACTATGGATAGCAACTGGAGCACTAGAGCCTTCACCTCTATCACTCCACTCAATGTACTCACGTTTATAATAACATGGTATTACATTAAGCCCCTTCTCACCATCATATGCCTGCTTAGTCACGGTATTAAATATCATACCTGCTTCTGCGCCTTCTACATATTTGGCGTCCCGTTTGTTAACTTCCGGGGATAGTTGTGCCAGTATTCGTAAGAATGGTAGCGCTAAATCTTCAGCACCCATATTCATACCTTCATTGGCATCTGCCTCAAACATACTCGCTAGAGCTACACTTGAGTTTTCTTTTTTACTTACTTGTTTTTCTGTCATGGTTCTTTTCTCCTTGTTCATGATTTCCGGCTTATTTTGGTTTGATCTTTCACAAAAGTGTGAAAAAATTCCGAGGGCATATCAAGGCCGGCCTCGATACGCTCTCGGTAGAGTGCTTTCAAAGTCATAGGTTCTACCTTCTGCTTTTGCGAGGGTTCATAACCCTCTTGCACTGCAAGGCTAAGCAATTGCTCTGCCTTGTTATCTTCGCCCTTCCCGAACTGTACCGCCACCTCATTTTTGATAAGGTCGCCAAGTTCGTTTTCACGAAGCCAGTTATAAGCTGATTCGACTGAGTCTTTTTTTACAGTACAGCTATAGGTTTTCTTAACCTCTACGCCTGAACCGTCAGCTAATTTCAAAGATGCTAACCCTTGCTCTGCAAGTAAGTTAGGTATCACCTCTGAAGAAATCTTGTCTGCTGCTTCTTTCTTTGCTTTGAGTTGTTGTTCTAAAGAATCTATATCATTCTCTATACCTTGTAACTCTTGACAAAAAGAAGCTAGTGTTTGTATATCTGTCTTCTCTATCAATTGTTGTTGATCTTCTTCTAAATCTTCTAATGTAATATTACTCATTAATTATTCTGCTTTCTGATATAAGTCTATGTTTAGTGGGTAATACTTTCTTTCTCTTTTGTCCCACTTCAAAAGATTAAATTGTCCTTGTGTTTGATCACTGACAATAGCTGTTGATAAACCAATAATAGCTGGATCACCTGTACACAGAATAAAATCTTTCGGTGTAAAGTCACGTAAGTTCTTTTGCATTTTAAATATAAAAGGCCCAGAACTAAATATTATTTGTGACAAAGGTGGTAAACAAATTACCAAATAACCAAACTCAGACGCGCCCAAAATATTTATATTCTGGGGCGGGTGCTGTAGTACGTAAACAAAAGTTTCTTTAGGGTTTTCTTTTTGAAACGCTAAAAAATCTTGTAAACTTTTTGGTTTATAAAGTTCAAATATTTTATTCTTCATTTATTTTATTATCAGCTTTCTCGTCTTTAGGTTGTAAATCAATTAACTGTTTTGTCAAGCCATCAATTTTTACCTGCATACCAATCTTTTCACTATTACTTTTTTGTAGTTGTCCTACTAGTGAATCAATTATTTCTTGAGCGGTTTGTTCTGCCATTTTCTTTCTCCTATTTTTATAGTTGACTTTTAATATAAGTATCCTTATATATATGTCAAGAAAGAATATAAAATAAATTATGATAAAACATTACAAGTTTAAGACTAAGCCATACGACCATCAATTAAAAGCCTTAGAGAAGTCCTGGGCTCAAAAAACGTATGCATTATTTATGGAGATGGGTACCGGTAAGTCCAAGGTGCTCGTTGATAACATCGCTATGCTGTATGATCGAGGTGCAATAAAAGCTGCATTAATTGTAGCACCTAAAGGTGTATACAAAAACTGGTTTGATATAGAAATGCCAGTGCATTTACCGGACCATGTAGAGCACACTAAAGTTTTGTGGGAACCAACTAATAGTAAGAAAAAAAAATTAGAACTTGACACGTTATTTGATGGTGGAACTGACCTCAAGGTATTGATTATGAACGTAGAAGCATTTTCTACTAAGAAAGGACTGGACTTTGCACACAGTTTCCTTAACATATTCCTAGGGAAGGCCCTTTTAGGAATCGACGAATCAACGACAATCAAGAATCCGACAGCTAAACGTACAAAAAGTATTTTAAAAATAGGGAATCTAGCGTCGTATCGTAGAATTTTAACTGGCTCTCCTGTAACTAAATCACCTCTTGACTTGTTCAGTCAATGTAAATTCCTGGACCCTTATCATTTAGGCTATGACTCTTACTATGCTTACCGTAGTAGGTATGCACATATGTTAGATAGAAATTTTGGTGGCCGTCGCGTACAGATTGTTGGTAGCTACCGCAGGTTAGATGAACTAGCTAAAAAGTTAGAAAGTTTTTCTTATCGAGTATTAAAAGAAGATTGTTTAGATTTACCGGACAAAGTATTTGTTACTAGAAATGTAGAACTAACTGATGAACAGAAGAAACTTTACGCTACTATGAAGTCAGCAGCGATTGCCATGATCGAAGGCAAGGTAATGAGTTCAGCAAATGTATTAACACAAATGATGCGACTACATCAAATCACTTGTGGCACATTTAAAGCTGACGATGGCACAGTTCGACAGGTACCTAGCAACAGATTAAACGAACTTATGAATGTTGTAGAAGAAACTGATGGCAAGGTAATTATTTGGGCTACATATAGAGAAGACATCAAAAAAATAGTCGAAGCTTTAAAAAAAGCTTACGGAGAAGCCTCTACAGTCGAATATCACGGTGGGGTGGATACTACCCTTCGGCAGGAAGCAATTGCTCTATTTCAGGATAAAAAGGGCCCTACACGCTATTTCGTCGGAAACACACAGACTGGAGGCTATGGAATTACCCTGACAGCAGCAAACACTATGATATACTACTCTAACAGTTATGATTTAGAAAAAAGACTACAATCAGAAGATCGAGCGCATCGTATCGGCCAGACTGGCAGTGTTACTTACGTGGATTTAATTGCAGAAAGTACTATAGATGAACGTATTGTAAAAGCATTAAAGAAAAAGGTAAACATTGCAAATGAAATTATGGGCGAAGATCTTAAAGATTGGATCTAAAGTAGAATTGGAGAATAAGAAGTTCGGCCTTCTATTCGTTCTGCTTTCAACATTTGTCTTCGTGAACTTTCCATCTTACTAGAGCAATGGACCCAGCCAGAATTGGCATCACCATCAATATAAAACTCTAAAATCAATTGATCAAACTCACAGTTAGCCGCTATCCAAGCTGCAAGTTCCTTGTTATCAACTCCATAAATCTCAAAGTCTGCTGCCTCACCCTTGGCATGTTGTGACTTAGCCGAAGAACCGATAGCTTCGCACAACGCTGGGCTTCTATAGCCTGAAGATATCATAACCGGTTTACCGAAATGCTCACGCACTGGTTGCAGGATAGTTTTCGCTAGGTGAATAAGATTCTCTACATGCTCAGTAGAAGGCTCATTGTGTATGCCTTTACGAGTTGCAGTTTGTGATTTAGTTAGCTCAGCTAATGTAAAATTATTTGATAAGATCATTTTAACATGCCTATTAAAGCTTCAATAACAATTAAACCAACGGCCCCCACCGTAGTTAAAACAACCCAATAGATTTTATCTATCTTACCGCCCAATTTCTCCACGTCTCTGTGTACATGTGATACATCTTGCTTTAAGTTTTCGACTTCTCTTTTCACCCCGGTTATATGTCCTTGTATTGATATTATATGCTCGCGTTCTGTTTCTGGTTCCATTTCCATTATACAGTTCCCCTCTGTCGTTGTCGAATAAGTTGTTCGTCTCTATTTAATAAAGCACTTTCTGTAGATGTCAATCCCGTTGCTTGATTCACTACGCCTGCTGCGGGCTGCGCTGCAGCTACATCAACTGGTTTTGATTCAGGCAGCGGTGTTTGTGATATGCCAGGTATTTCATTGTAAGGTATGTCAGGTATTTCATTGTAAGGTATGTCAGGTATTTCATTGTCAGGTATGCCAGGTATTTCATTGTAAGGTATGTCAGGTATTTCATTGTCAGGTATTTCACCTGGAACAGTAAGAGAAGGCGAAGTATAATCATATTGATTGCCTTCTTTTTCATTAGTTTTATCAATAAAATCTGAAAAAGGTTTTTCGTCATATTTATCAAATACAGCATCTAATTTAAATTCAGGGTAAAAATCATATGCAGAATAGTATAAACCCATTTTTTTATATTCGTTTACTAATTCATTTGCTCTTGATTCTAAAACTTTAGGTGCATAAGAAGGTGGAGTAAAAATCCCTTCTATTAAATTATCTAGCAAAGGAACATTACGTCCATCAGGACCTAATACTTCTTCAATTTGTTCTTGTGTTAATAAACCTGTATCCATTGCGTCTTTAAATAACATATACATTTCAAAC
>Ga0181397_1000675_pt1 | contig 12604 bp, 7 predicted proteins | sample 20SPOviralmetaG_FD_130126 | JGI IMG/M metagenome (GOLD analysis project Ga0181397, IMG submission 130126) | Marine viral communities from the oligotrophic San Pedro Time Series (SPOT) site, San Pedro Channel, CA, USA - 20 SPOT_SRF_2011-02-23 | ecosystem: Environmental > Aquatic > Marine > Strait...
GGTGAACCCGCAAAAACTGTTAGATTAACAGCTGCCGACTATGTGATTGAGTATGATCAAAGTGGATTAACTCCTGATCCTTCATCAACAATTGCTCTCACCGGAACTGCTCAAGGTTTTGTTGATCCATATTTTAAATTTACGGGTGATGGGATCTCGGATGAAACCTCTTACACAAATGGAACTTCCGGTACTGATGCTGATACTTTTAGTTTTTCTGTTCCATCAAGTTATACGTCTACTCCTAAAACACTTCGAGTAGGTGTTGCAGAAGCATCTGCGGCGACAACAGAAATTGCATTTGATTCCATAACAATCGCATCCGTTAAAGAAGGATCGGGAAATGTTATGGCATTTCTTACCAACGATTCTCACGTTTTTCCGGCAAACTCTAGTGGGGCAGTAACAGACTTCAACGGAAGTGGAACAAACATAGAAGTTTTTGAAGGTGCAACTCAACTCGATTATGATGCTTCGGGTGGTACTGCTGGTCACTTTACGGTATCGGCAGCGGGTACAAACATAACGCCCGGGGCGATTAGTGATAGTAGTAATGTCGCCGTAGTCGCAGATGCTTCTGCTGGAGTTGCCACCAATGTCAATACTAGTAAAATAGTATTTACTATCTCTGGAAAAAGAGGTAATGGAGATGCATTTTCTATCACAAAGAACCAAACATTCTCTAAATCAACGGCCGGAGGTACTGGTGGCACTGGTGGCACTGGAGCCACTGGATCGAGAACTGTAAAGGGAATACTTTACTACGAATATGCAACCGAAGCAGGGACTTGTGATAGTGGTAATACCACAACAATGACTCATGCAATTCGGGCTGCGGATTGGAGTGATGACGAATATAACACCGGATTTGAAATAGTCAATCTTACACAATCTAGTGGAACTCTGAATGCAGATATTACGGATGTTAATGGTACAACCGGAGTAATCACTCACGCCACTATGGTTGCCTGGAATGATGGTACGGATCAATATGTCATTCGACCACTACCCGATCAGGATAGTAATGCCACTTATGATTTCACTGCGACCGGAGATTCGGCCCTTTCAGGTGTCGCTAGTGATTGGAGTGTTCAACCACCCGAGGTTCAACTGAGCAAATCTTACCAAAGATATTGGGAAGTAGAGTTCAGCGCTACTGAAACAGGAGTCACAGGATCCGGATCAATATCATTTGGAACTCCTGTTCCTTCTATTCGATTTGGAGTAAACATTCAATCCGACAATTTCCAAGCAGGTTTAGAGGGTTGGCAAATCAAAAGAGATAGTGGCGATGCCGAGTTCAATAATATAATTGCTCGGGGATCACTAAGGGGTGGAAAGACCGGCCCAAGAGATTACATAGCTTACAGTTCTCCTTGTGACGATTTGATGGCCAATGATAGTCCTCTTCCGTTTTCAGAAGTATCTGGAAAAAGTGTCACCACTGGTTTTTATATCGGGCCAGATGATTCACCATTTGATTCACCATACACCGGAAGTGGTGGTGGAAGTTACGATTTCATTATAGGTGATGCAACACATCAACTTAGATTTGATGGATCGAAGGGAAGATTAGACTTAAAAGGTGTAGCCAATCTTGGTGTTGACGGAACTTTTGAAGCGAAAGCTAATTCGTCACTACCCAATACTGTAATCTACGATTTCGCAAATGAAGGTACTAGTGGATCAAATGAGACTAATGTTTCGGTGAGAATGTATAACGGTACGCTTGATGCGGCCGCGAACAATTCCCGAGTTGCACATATCGTTACGCGAACTGCGGATGGAGGAGTTGGTGCAGGTAATACCGATGGTCGTTATGAAATAAAGGATGCAAACGACGGGGAAATGACCGGAGGAGCATTTCTAACCTTTGATGAGATTGTTCTCAGGGCCGATGATAGTAACACCCTGAGATTCGTACATTTTGAGGCGGATGGTGATGCATATTTTCATAATAAAGTAGGTATAGGTCGTTCTCCAACTGGATCATACAAACTAGATGTAAATGGTGATATCAATTTCACCGGAAGTTTAACACAAAATGGTTCAACCTATGGTGGTAGTGGAGGAACATCTGCTAACGCAACAAACGCTGCTCATGTTTTAGTAACTGATAACGAAAGTACCAACGAAGAAAACCTGATTACTTTTGTGGAGGATGCAACTTCAGCCACAGGTAATGTTGGTTTGGAGATGGATGGTAATTTCTCTTACAATCCAAGCACAGGTACAGTTAGTGCGACAATTTTTAAGGGTAATATTGATGCTGTAGATATAGATGTTGACGGAACTCTTGAAACTGACGCTCTATCAATCAATGGAACAAGTGTTACTTCTACTGCTGCTGAAATAAATCTTTTAGACGGTTCTACCGCAAACACTGTAGTAAATAGTAAAGCGGTTATATATGGTTCAAGTGGACAACTTGCCGCAACAAGTGCAACTATTGATCGAGGAACATTTTCTGGTGATGCATTACCCCTAATAGTGAAAGCAGCAGCAACTGGTTCGGTTGTTGTCGAACATCGAAATGAAAGTAGTGACGCATCAGATACTAATGTTACTCATAGATATTCAGCGGGCCCTGTAGGTGGAGGTACAGATGATGCTGAAGTTAATATAATAACAACTCATGATCATAATACTGCGAATGGTACTTTTGAAATTAAAGGTATTAGAAATGTAGACGCTGGAATTGTTTTTTCCTTTGATGCAGTTAAATTTAGAAGTGATGATCTAGGCACAACATTCCTAGATATTGATAGTAGTGGTAATGTAAGGTTTCATTATGGTATTGAAGATAAAGACGGCGACTTAGGATCGAGTGGTCAAGTCTTATCTTCTACAGGATCACAGGTCAATTGGGTTGATGCCGCATCAGTAGGAGGAGGCGGAACTCTAACTGGTTCTGGAACTGCAAATAAGATTTCTAAATGGTCTGGCTCAAGTGCATTGACTGATAGCCTTGTTTCGGATGATGGTACTACGGTAAGTATCGCTGCGAATGACTTCACTGTTGATACAGACACACTCTTCGTAGATGCATCCGCTGATCGTGTTGGAATCAATGACTCAACACCTTCTTACTCATTAGATGTAAATGGTACAGGTAGATTTACTACAAGTTTGCGAGTCGGGGCAACAGAGATTAGACCTTGGACTAGTTCAGACTCAGATATTGACGGATTGATAACAGGATCGGTGGCCGGCGACATCATTGAGGCAATGTCGTCGCATCACCTCGTTGTGGGTATTCGTGGAAACGACGGCGGTGACTCCTTCTCTATCATATCTGGTGGAGGGAATTATGACACCGACACAACATACGATACCCTAGTTGCACACTTCGGTGCAGACGGAAAAGTTGGTATTGGAATGGAATCCGCCGGACAAGTCTTGGAAGTCGCTGGTGCAATCAAAGGTGCGGCAAGTGCAAATAATGGAGATGCTTTCTATATAGGAAATGACTCTAAACTGGTTGATATCAATGTTGCAAACATTGGTGCATTGTATGGTACAAGCACGACTACCGAAGGTGGACTGAAACTTGGTTCTGGTGGGCCCACACTTTATGGTAAAAGTTCGAATTTAGGCATAGGCACTACGTCACCTGCTGATAAGCTCAACATTTCTGGTGGTGGTCTTCTTGTAAACACAACATCTGCTGGAGGTGTTGTGGTAAGCAGTTCAGTGGAAAATGGGTCAGCTCAGTTTAGCACAAAAAACTCTAATGTTGCAACTCCTGCGGAGCAGTTTTATGTGGGAAACAATTTAGCGAATGTAGATTTAGGTAATAAGCGAGGAGATTTAAAGTTCTTTACGGGAACTACAGAACGACTCCGCATTGACGATAGCAACGGAAATATAGGCATCGGCACTACTTCTCCCACTTATGTATTAGACGTAAGTCCCACAGGTAATGGTGGTGAGATTGCCCGTTTTAAATCAGATACTACTAATGGCGCCTCAGATGTACTTATAGTAGACCAAGATAATAATGACGGTAGAGCTGCGTTACAAGTTCAAGGGAATGCTGGATCTAATGAGTGTTTGTACGTTGCTAGTAGTGGCAAAGTCGGCATAGGCACTGCTTCTCCAACGGTTCCATTGCAAGTTGATTCCACGGCTGGCGCTGGTATTTTAATAAGAAATGACACTCCTAGCAATACAAGTCCTATCCTCGAAGTTAGAGGACAAAGATCCGACGCAAACAATTCTTCAGTTTGCGCTGGTGGTGTAGCTCTTACTCGATTTGCGACAGGTGATCAAATAGTTGACTCCAATGACATTGGATCAATTTACTTCGGTGCAGGACATGGGGCGAGTTCTGCTCCCGAAGCAGACATTCTCTTAACTGCAAGTATTTGTGCTGAGGCAGATGAAACTTTCTCTGACGCGAATAATATGGCCACTGATTTGGTGTTCAGAACTGGGACAACTGGACGTGCATATGCATATAATCAAAACTACGGCGATAGTGAGGTTATGCGAATTGTACATGAAGCACGAGTCGGCATCGGCACTACGACACCTGCCTACAAGCTCGACATCAACGATGATGAGTCAACCGGAGCTGGACTGCGAGTAACAGGCGGAGGCGGAGGCAACACGATTGCTAGGTTCGAGCGTGATGTTGGATCATCAGGATGTTTCGTTGACATAAAATGTGACAGTGGTGATCCTCAGATTAGGTTTACCGAATCCTCGGGAGTTGACTGGGCCATTGGTGTTGAAGGTAACGTATTTGAAATCGTTGACGGAAGTGCTATCAGTGGAACATCCAAGTTTGAAATCGACTCTTCGGGTAATGCGACTGCCGCTAATAGTTTAGGTGCAACGGGTGGTACTATAACCGCAGGGTTTCCTGACACAACTTCGGGATTGCTTTATCTCTACGGAGGCTCTACAGGTGGAGAAGGCGGAGAGATGAGAATCTATAATAATGCCGATGATGATTCTACATATGACTACTGGCGAGTCGATAGTGATGGATCTGGTCAATTTAGAATAGGTCGAGCAGGTACTACCGACTTAACCGTCAATCAGAGTGGTAATTTTGGAATCGGTACAACGTCCGCCGGAGATAAATTGGAAGTTGGAGGTGACATAACACTTGACACCGATAATGCTAATATAAAACTTAAATCGGGTGTTACTGGTACTACTGGAGCACTTTATTATACGTTTAATAGCGACTCAACAATATACGGCAGACTTGATTTACCATATGACACACGGGGAAGTATGGGACTTCGAATGAAGTCTGCTAGTGGTTATCCGATTACAATAGACGCTGGTAATGGTATTCAGTTTGCGGAGGATGGGAATACAAAGGGAGGTTTTAGTAATGTTGGAGACTTCTACGTAGACACCGACACATTGTTCGCAGATGCATCAGCAGATCGTGTTGGTATTAATACTAACTCTCCTTCTTACTCTTTGGATGTAATTGGTAATTCTGAAATTGATAATCAGACAGCTTTGGGATCAACTCAATATGATGAACAGGAAATACTAAGAGTTGCGGGAAGAGCCTCCAATGTATCCACAGTAATTTTTAGTCAGTTCAGAGAGGCGGCTGGTTCGGATTGGACTACCGCTGGAAGTAGAATTCAACAAAAGATTGATTCTACTTATATGGGATATATGCAATTCAATGGTAGTGGAAATCAGCAGGGCATATCTTGGGGAACCGGAGCTGGAAGCACTGGCCCGGAATCCGCAACCCAAAGAATGGTACTGAACTCCAGTGGAAACCTTACAGTTACTGGTGATGTAACAGCCTTTGTTTCGGATGAAAGACTGAAGACTCGTGTTGATACAATAGACAATGCGGTTGAAAAGGTTCGTAGTTTAAATGGATTTATCTACAAGTTTAATGATACCGCAAAGGATCTTGGTTTTGATACCGAGAAACGACAGGTCGGCCTTTCCGCACAGGAGGTTGAGAAGGTGTTACCTGAAGTCATCAAACCTGCTCCAGTTGATAATAAATACAAGACATTGGACTACGCAAAGGTCGTACCGCTTCTTGTTGAAGCAATAAAGGAACAACAGGAACAAATTGAAGATCTTCAGAAAAAATTGGAGGAGATGAGTAAGTAATGGCACTTCCTAGTAGTGGACAGATAAGTTTAAGTGATATTCAAACAGAGTTTGGAGGATCTAATCCAATCTCTATTGATGAGTATATCAACTTCAGAACAAATGGAAGACGAGTAGGAACAGACGTGAGCCTCGCTCTTTCGGATTACTATGATGGAAACAACTCCGCATTGCTCGAAGCTACGATGACAGTTCAAGAAAGTGATTATACAGGAACTGAGTTCGATACGACATTAACTGAGGATGGAAATCCAACAATCACCGATGGCGTCGCGATTGGAACCACCAAACTAAGAGGATTTGATGGTGATAACGATTACTTAGATCCCATAACGGTGTATCCATTTGGTGCGGGAAATTATCCATATGCTACCTATAGTCAAAGCACAGATACGTTTGGGTCTATGACAGATACTACCTTTTCATCTGTTACAATCAAGGCTCTATTTTGGAGTGATCAGTTTAATAAAATTTATTTAATTCATAGTGGAACATCAAATCCAAGTTTCGATTCATTAACAGTAAATGGAAGCGCTTATGTGAATGGTCACGCACAATACAGCACATCTACATCAAGTAGAAATGAAAGTTCTTCTTATCGTATTCATGAATGGGTCGCGAGCAATGATCCCTTTCCAACGACGGGTGCAACTTGTACAATTTATATAACACCATGATTATATTATATTCTAAGAACGCAACCATTTCAAGAGTTCCAAAAACTGGTAGTACCACTTTGGAATCTTCTATTAGATTTTCTCCGGGCTGTTTTGCAGATGGTGATCGATCAACAACAGTCGATGATTCTCGTATACCATCAGTCAATATTGGTGATTATGAAACGATTCAAACTGCTCGAACAGCATTGGTTCATTCAATTAGAGATAAGAGAGACAATAGTCCACAGAATTATACTTCGGAGGAACAATCTCTTATTGATTTTAGAAAAAATCAGAGACAGAATAATTTGTTTAAAAAAATTCCTCTACCACATTCAACATTAAGTGATTTGGTCGATTCGGAATCTTGGGGTGGTTTAAACTATCTCACAACTTCACAACTACAATCATTCAACCACTACGCTTTCATTCGTAATCCTTTGAAAAGAATTATAAGCGGATTTCTTTTTGTTTGGCACGTTCGTAGAAATCATAGAGTTCCGGTTGGAGTTACTGAGTTTCATGATCACATCAATTCAGATAATTTTGGATCAGGATTAGTTTACCGTAAACAAATTGATTATTTTAAACACGAGGGAACACAAATTGTTACTCCAATGCTGTTTGAAAACTATGAAACCGAGATGAACAACCTCATCACAACTCTTGGGGGAACTCCTCTAAGAGAGTATCCAAATTTTAAAGCAAATCTTTCTGATAGATTTATGCTCAAAGATCCAAAACCTTCAGTAGAAAATTGGATTGAGCCTTACTCCGATATAAAGGATAAAATACTTAACCACTATTCCGAAGATGTCACCCTATGGCAGAACACTTCCGGACAAACACTATAAACAATGACATACACATTCGAAATACTACGTATAGTAACAGAAAAAGAAACAGCCGAAAGTGATGAAGTAATTCAACATATTAAATACTTCATACATGGAACCAATGACGCAAGTCCGGCGGGAACCGCTTCCCATCTGGATATTTTGAAGTTGCAAGATTCTTCACCTCAAGTTCTTTGGAGTGATTCTATGAGCGAATCAGACGCCATTGCAATTGTTCGAACAAAGTACGACAACGATGCTGATTTTAGAACAACTGTAAATGATGCCATTGCTGCGTCTATTCTTGCATCTCAACCTATAAAAAGAGTTATGTTATCAGAAGATTTACCTTGGAATTCTTAAAAAATGAACTATACATTTAAAATCAATAAAATTATATCTAAAAAAGATCCTGGCTCGTCAGATGAAATAGTCGAGAGGATTTATTATACAATAATAGGAACTACTGATAGTAGTCCAGAGGAAACTGCATCCTACGATTGGTCAGTAACCTGTCCAGCGGATGGTTTGGTATGCAATAGCGATCTTACGGAAGATCAGGTTATTGTAATTGCTAGACGAAAATTCGACAATGATGCGACATGGAGAACAGAAATCCAGAATGCCATTAATGCAACTATTGTAAAAAAGAGAACGACGAAAAAGAGTTACACACTTGGGAGTTTACCTTGGAATTCTTAGAGGTAAAACATATAAATAGATATCATGGCGATTATAGATAAGAATAGAGATGACAATAATTTTTTCGTAAAATCGTCGAATATTGCCACGACTTCTGTTTATTCGGATTTAAGTTTACAAATGACGGGTTTTACACTTAATCAAAGCTCTACTCATAAAGAGGCCGGCATTGTGAAAGATATCGAAGCAGTTAAACAATCCGTAAAGAATCTTGTTCTTACTAACTTTTTTGAAAGACCCTTCCATCCCGAGATTGGAGGAAACGTAACCGCAAAACTTTTTGAACCCGCTGATAGATTCACCGCAATTGAAATACGTGATGAAATCAAGGAAGTCCTTAAAAATTTTGAACCAAGAGTGAATGGTGTGAATGTGGAAGTGTTTGACAATTTGGATGCAAATGCATTTGTTGTCAACATTGGATTTAATGTTATATACTTGCAAGTAGAAACCGAAGTATCATTTAACTTACAGAGACTGAGATAATATGGCCCAATTTAATACAACTGAACTTGACTTTGATCAGATAAAGACAAACCTCAAGAACCATTTCAAACGAACTGGAAGTGCGTTTAAAGATTGGGATTTCGAGGGATCTGCTCTGAGTTCTCTTCTTGACGTTCTTGCGTACAACACACACTACAATGCGGTCAATGCTCATATGGCGATGAATGAATCCTTTTTGGATTCCGCACAGTTAAGAGCAAATGTTGTTTCTCGGGCAAAACTTTTGGGATACACACCTACCAGTCGGACTTCCTCGGTTGCGACGATCAACATGACTTTCACAAGACAGTCGAACAGCACTGCCGAGGAGTACACAGTTCCAAGAGGAACAAAGTTCACAACGACCATCGATAACGTAACTTATACCTTTCAGACGATTTCAGATACAACGGTTGGATTGAGTGATACGAATAAGTTTGCTTTCACAAACCTGAAAATATTTCAGGGAATTCGACGCACAACTGATTTCGTTGTTGATAACAGTTCTTCTCAAAAATTTCTAATCAATCACGATAATGCAGATACTTCGACATTACAGGTTCAGGTTTTTCCAACACTTACAACTGCGACACCGGATACTTACACAAAATTTACAACCTTTACGGGGGTAGATGATACAAGCAAAATATACTTTTTAACTGAAAACGGTGGAGGATTTTTTGATGTAACATTTGGTAATGGTGTTCTTGGAAAGAGTTTAAGTCCTTTAGATACGGTTCGTTTAGACTATCTTACAACTGCGGGAGCTCCTGCAAATGGTGCAACAAATTTCACATACGCAAGTGGTTCAAATAGTGTCATCACCGGATCTGGAACTCCAGTTCTTGTTGTAAAATCTCAGGGTGGAGAAGAAAGAGAAACACTTTCAAGTATAAAGTACAATGCTCCTTTAACATTTGTTTCACAAAATCGTGCGGTCTCAGCCGAAGACTATAAGACTCTTATCAAACAAAATATCAACAACGTAAAGGATGTTGCGGTTTGGGGTGGACAAGACAACGATGTACCAAACTTCGGTGAGGTCAATATTTCTATTCGTCCTTTGGATTTGACGCAATCAACTCTTACGGACAGCGAGAAATTGACAGTCGAGGCTCTACTTGATGATCGAAAGGTTATAGCAATTAAACCACGATTGAGAGATCCTCTTTACACTTTCCTCTATGCAGAAGTTTTCTTCAAATTCAACTTGACACTTACAAACAAGACAAAGGAGGAACTTAACACAAACGTAAGAAACACGATCACTACTTTTGATTCGGACAATCTGAACAACTTCAACGGTGTATTTCGTTTCTCTACTTTCCTTAAGGCAATTGATCAGACCAACCCAGCGATTCTCAATTCGGTTGCTCGAATATACTCTTACAAAAATCTTACGATCACAGTCACCGGATCTGAAAGTGAAAATGATAATATCGATTTTGCATTTGCTCTTGATGGACAAGTGGATCAAACAGAGTCAATGATATCCTCAACCAGTTGGACTTACCTTGGAGATGACGTACAACTTGGTGACGAAAAGATCGTTGGTGAAACCGAAAGACGAAAAATATTTGTCTTCAAGACAAGAACAAATGGTACACTTGAAAAGATCGTACAAAGTGCCGGATTCCTCTTTCCTGCAACTGGTATTCTTCAGTTGAACAATCTACCTGCATCTGCTACAAGCACAATAAAGGTAAAGGTTCGACCTGCGGCAGATGATATCGTCGCAAAGAGAAGAGAAGTTCTTGCTTTCGATCTTGGAGAGACACAGGTGAACGGAGATATCGATTCTAGTACAAGCGGAACTGCCGCTCTTCTTTCTGATTACTCAACAATATCTCGTGACGGATAATAAGTATGGCTCATACACAAAAAACAGTAGGAGAGATCAGTACCCATAATCGGGAAAAGGAGAGTGTAAACTCTATCTTTCCAATACAACTTCGTGCGGCCGCAGCCACTCTCATCTCGTTTCTTGAAGATTATTACGAGCATCAAAATCAAAAAGATCAACCGACGAATATCATAGATCGTATTGCGCTCGAACATGATATTGACTTTACGGATGACACATACTTAGACGAACTCAAGAAAGAGATCGCAAGAGAGATACCAAACTCAAGTGTTCTCAACAATCGTCAACTCTTTCGAAATATTGTTGAACTCTATAAGGCCAGAGGATCTCAAGATAGTATTCGAATATTCTTTCGTCTTTTCTTTGACGATGAAGTTAATATTGAGTATCCTTCAGAAAAACTTTTTAGAACATCTTATAGTAGACAAAGTTGGACTTCTTATGATAATCGATTGCTCGATAGTGATAGATTTCAAAACTATTCCTATGTAATCAATAGTGGAATCTCATTTGATCGATGGAAACAAGCATATTTCAAACTCATTCATCCTGCTGGTTTGAAACTCTTTCCTGATTTGATCGTTGAGTCCAGAGCTTTAAGAACAGATAGGACAACCGTTCCCTCTTTCACAACTACGGAATCCAACTGGGTACAAGATCTTTATACGGGTTTATCAAATCATACACCAACAAACCAGCCTGGGTGGATAGAAGTAATATAAATAAAAGAATATGCCCGCGATAATTACAGATGATCATCGGAAGAACAATGCAAATGCATTTGTTACAGACGTAAACACTTTAGCACTTGATTCACCTCTTACACAGGCAAGCGGATATTACATCGGTATCGGTAAGAGTGATCCTTGGGATAATGAGACAACTCCACCCACACCAAGCGGAAGTGAACTTGAAAGACAGGATGCGATTCAGAATCTCATCTCAATGAAACTTCTTTCTTCCACCAACATCGAAAGGCTTCTACCCAAGACAAATCAGTCGTGGTCTTCCGGTAAGGTTTGGAAGAGATATGATCGTACTGATCGTACATGTTTCAACATTGTCTATGATGGTAGTACAGTAACCTCTCTCGGATGTTATGCGATAGGATCTGATGGATATCTCTATCTTTGTCTTGACAACAAGGGTGGGGCCAATAGTACAACTGCCCCCCAAAGTTCTTACGACAGCCCCTCCGCAACTGCAAATGGTGAAGTCTCACAAGGAGCCGATGGATATATTTGGGTGAGAATAGGACAAGTTCCTACCGGAAGTGATTTCGCAAACTCTTCGACTTTCTTTGAGATTCCTGTCAACATCACACCACCTGCAAACTCAACACAGGGTTTGCTCTATGGGTTTAAGATCGTTTCGGCTGGAAGTGGATATGCAAATGGAACTCATCCCGCAAAACTTAGATACACACAGATAGATGGTTCAACTGCCACATCAAACTTAAACATTGTTGTTTCAGGTAAAAAGGTAACATCGGTCTTCAGTGGTGATTCTCCGGCAGATGCATTACTTCTTTCGGACTTTGTTGCGTTGGGTGTTGGAAGTAGAAACGGAGTCCTCAAGGCAAGTATTGATTTCACTACCGCTCCGACAACGGATTCACCATATGTCGAAGCAGAGATTCAACCTTTGATCGCTCCTTCGGATGGATTTGGTGCAAACAACCTTGATGTTTTTCCGGCATTCTATCTTGGAGTATCTTCTGATTTTAACGGAACGGATAGTGGAGAAACTCCGGTTGATCTTACATTCCGCCAAGTCTCGATTGTCAAGAGTCCAAAATTTGATTCAGTAAATGACTCTCCTATAGATTACGGAACGATTGATTCACTCTCTCACATCGTGATGAATGGATCTGTTAATTTATCTTCTCTCACACCTGCCAGTGGATGGTATGTACAAAACATAACTACCGGAGAGAAGGCTTGGATTGA
>Ga0181397_1000680_pt1 | contig 12554 bp, 5 predicted proteins | sample 20SPOviralmetaG_FD_130126 | JGI IMG/M metagenome (GOLD analysis project Ga0181397, IMG submission 130126) | Marine viral communities from the oligotrophic San Pedro Time Series (SPOT) site, San Pedro Channel, CA, USA - 20 SPOT_SRF_2011-02-23 | ecosystem: Environmental > Aquatic > Marine > Strait...
CTCACAACATAGGCATCGGGGTTGATTGTGGTCGAAACATTTCGTCTGGATCAAGCAATGTCCTATTAGGATATAAAGCAGGGGACGATCTAACGACTGAAAGTAATCGGTTCCGACTGGAAAACGATACTAATTTGCTTATGCGCGGAGATTTTGGTACAGGTCTCATCAATATTCCAGGAAGTCTTAAAGTTTCTCAACGAACTCCAGCGAGCAACACTGCTGCAGGTTCTGCGGGCGAAATATCTTGGGATGGTAATTATATCTATGTATGTACTGTTGACAATACGTGGAAGCGAGTTGCTATATCCACATGGTGATAATTCGGGTCGCGAGTTAATTATTAAAATAGCTTTTAATTGACATGTAATGGGCGCCCATCAATGCCGTAGACATTAATTTTGAGTGTATCTAGATCAAGGATAAGTTTTTTTTCTTCTTCAGACTCCATCATCTCGAGCATCACAAACATGCTTATATAATGCCCGTTGAGCTCGAAAGGAGTTTGGATCAGATCAGGGCGATTCATCTGCATTCTCAATACAGCCGCATATATATTAAGTGCGTCCCCACTTTTAAACTCAATCTTCAGGTTGTTGTAATTGGCCATGCGTGTCACACCAAATAATTCAGATGAGAACCGAGGGCTCATGTTAGCGAGTCTCGTGATGCTTTTGAGTGCCACGTCACCGTCTTCCGCAACCAAAGCTTTGTATGCGAGTTCCCATTGGAGGTCGACTTGTGGTGTTTCATACACCTTTTGAGTTGCACGGACATCAGTTGGTGTTTCTTCGATTATGGTCATCGGAGGGACGAACTGACTCTGATCCTTAAATTTGTGGGAAAGTAGAGGATAGTCGTGATTCCATTGATGCACAGTATTAGTATTGCTTGCTACTGACACAGGGTCAAAAGTTGTATGTCGTTGCAGTGGTGGAATGGCGCGAGGCGTGAATGTAGATAATATCAGCGGTTGTCTCTGCTCCACTTGGTCGTAATCGGCTTCAGACTTGAGTGTTCTATTCATATCAACTGAAATTATGCGGTTACTAATTGTTTCCACGAGATCATCAGTACAGCAGACCAGTACTCACCACCAGTGTTTACCTCTCGAAGTTGTTGATCATACAACACCATTTCTATTGACCGAACAAGATTTCCAGCAAGTTTCTGACACTGATATTTGACTCGGTGTCTAGGTTCGAAGTTTATTTGGTGATTTGCAGGGACATTGACTGGGATCTTCGCAATGACATTTCTCTTCTTGTTCCCTATTAGTGCACCTTCATCAACCAGAGATGTTGCTACATGGAAATAGTGGATCGGGGGCAGATCCGCAATATTCTCTGACGTAACCTCCTCATTCGCGACTGTCGATGTTGGTCGTGGTGTCGCATCGAATCCGAGTAGTGGCGCAATACTATTCGCGACACTGAAATCAACTGTTGTACCAATGGTCTTCTGTGTCATCTTAACTTTGCTTGTTGATCCTTCTTCATCCCATATGATTGCATCTCCATCAAATCCAGACTGACGTAACAGCTTGTCCGTTTGATCATTAAGGTCGGCGACTGTATATAAGCCTTGGGGGAACGAAATTATAGTTGGTCCCACTGCTGGTGTGGTTGTCTGTATTCTGATTTGATTGTTTGTCCCGACAAGCACATTCGGCACAGTCCACCAGATACTCGCACCGAGTAACTCGATTTGCGGGTTTACTGCATCTAATGGGACCTCAATAGGTTGCGTTAAATCGACATTAAATACTGCCCCGTTCGCTGTTACATCAGAAGAACCATTGGCAGGATCACTGCTGAGAGTGATATTGATACTTCTATCAATTAAAAATGATGTCCTTGACATCTCGAGAGATTTGGGATTATGTATTTAATTGATAATGTAATAGTTGTCAGCGCAACACCCGTTCACGAGGTATGTGTGCATATGGTATATCGTCCCCAAATGCATATCCAAAGTTAGTAGTCGAGATTAATTGTTCGTTGATTGCATTCTGTTTGATGTAATACCGCCGTACCCGGTTGCCATTCAGTCTCACTTGTCTAGACGAGAATGTGACGGCGAATAACTCTCGGAGACATGCAGCGACCTGCGATTGTGGGGTTCTCACTTGTGATCGTAGGTCCATCGCAGTCTTGATCGTCGTGAACAACTTGTCGATCGACGGAGCGCACATATTCAACTGTTGCACGGGTATCTCAGACGAGTCACGGAGATCCTTCAATCCAATTGTATCGAGTAATGTACGCACAGCATCAAATGCGATCGTGTTAAAGTTTGAATACACGTCTGTCCACATCCTCTTTTTCGTAGAATTGAGATCGAGGCGCACGTTTTGATTGTTGTCCATATTCTCGAAACGATACCGACGTTTCAACTTCTGGACGTTCTTCATAGCCACTTTGAATCCGTCGAAGTCAGGGATTGCGTCTTTCCAGTGGCGCAGGACCAATGCTGTCTGCAACTCAAGTTGTTCATTGTTTGTGATGACGCCTTTCTTGCACAGGTCAGTACCAACAGATATGATTGCATCAATGTCACCTTTCGATGTTTTGTTGTACACGTCACGCAGCTTTGCGTCGATGACCTTTTTCGATGTATCCATTGCGCGTTTGAACTCGTCATTGACAGTGGATGGTTCGTCACACGGAACAAGGGTACATTCCCAGCGTTTCCGGCATGATAAACGTAGTAGGCTGCAAAGAAATGGAGTCTGGCGTTCTGCGATGTCATGAACATACATCTGCGTGAACCAACTGGGAGATAAAACGATAATTCCATCCTCAAATGAGGGATCAAACCGGAATATATCAACCACGTCAGTAGATGCCATTCTCTTCCTCGCCTGAACAGAACTCAATGCATGCGCAATGTATGAATCCTCATGATCACCTTCGAACTTTGGAGACGGTGATACGAGGACATCGATGTTGCGATCAACAAGTGAACGAAAGCGTCCAATCATCTGTGTCATCCCTCTCGCATCACAACCATTTCCACCAGTGACATCAAGAAAGCAATTATCCCAATCCAGCGTAATATCGACACCAACGCTGACCTTACTTGTATATAGAAATAAGTCAACATCAGCGAGCCACGAATTCACATCACTCATAACGAGCTTGACATCATCAGAGTCTGTATCAGATGTGATAGAGCGAATCTTTTTGTCTTTATACTTTGCAGAAAAGTACTCAACAAGGTCGCCAACCCGCCGCTTAGTTCGACACAAGATAGCACACCTTTTACCGTTACCAAGATGACGAGAAACGTTGGACAGGAACGTGTTTCTATCACGCAAGAAGTGTAGATGACGCCTGATCTTGAAGTTCTTATAGCGAGACACCTCTATCTCTGATGGTCGGTATACAGACAATAGGAATCCAGGAACCATTCCATCACATTCAACGTCAGCACCCATACAGAGTGTCCATCCAGCTTCATCCATTAGAGCACGTAGAATCTTGATATTGACGCCGATATTGTTTCCATTTGTAACGCGCTGGAGAGCCGTCTGCAACACCGAACGGACCTCATCGATGATGATCAAGTCGAAACGCCGACAGCCAACCAGTCGGTGCAAGCTTTCGTATTGAATGATAACACGGTTTGAGTTGTAGAATTTGGCATCTTCTTTGTAGTGTGCGAAGTCGCCGAATTGCTGAAGCAGTGAATATGAATGACTGATTCTAGTCGTGACGAACAGGATGCGCGAATCTGGGCCGTACGTATCAGTCACCTTCTTGGCAGCAGTAGTTTTACCTTCTCCAACACCAGCAATAACAACCGTACACTTCTTACCAAACGAATGGACGATCGGACTCACATAACCAGAGTGGGTCGTAATATCATTCACATGAACTTTACCACCCCATCTGTCGGGTTCGACTCTCGTACCAGTGAAACGACCAACGTCATCCCAGGATACTTCAACATCATCATTGATATATCCAAGAAATCGACCATCACTCCGGCCGTGTCGTTCGCACGATGCAAAGCAGTGGTACCACACGCGTCCATGTGAGTCGACGTTGACATGAAATTGCTGCTTACATGTGTGGTGATCAATAAGGCACGTTCGGCCTTCATTGTGTGGTAGTCCGATAAAGAAACGATGCCCGTGATGCACAATCACACTTGTCGGATCTCCATGATCAGAAACAAGACCTTTGACCTTTGAAAGCATTATCGGGTCCGGAGTCGTATCAGTTGGGCGTGTAATGATTGACTTCGGCGGATCGATGTCGTGCTTGATCTTCGGGGCGAAATCGATGCGACCAGTGATCATGTATTTGTAGATATCCCCATCGTTGTTTGGTGGAAGATTGATAGGATCGTCGCCGAATTTATGCGAACCAGGAACACGCATACTCTGACACTTAGAATACACCTTCATATCAATGATCGATTTCCTACATCCTCCGTGGAAATAAAATAATTCGTCGCACTGGACCACGCGAGGCATAATGACGTCATTCATAAATGCTCGAATGTGTAGCTGTGATTCGAATGTCGCATCGCCCCAGACAAGGTGGTATGAATGATAATAGAAGTCGTTCTTTTGGCGTGAATTGGAGAATATCCTCACCTTGGATTGAGTAACGTCTTTTACCATATCAACGATGTGTCTCAGGCGTTCGAGTGGACGCGGATCACCACCGTGATTACATGTTTTCCATTCTATATCCATATACAATGGACATACATATCCAGAATCTTCATGTGAATAATTGACAAAATAGAAACATCGCTCGTTGTCAGGGTATGCCATGTAATACATCCAGAATGCATGAAGCGTCCTAAACGACGAGAACATCCTGTTGTTGTGCACCTGCAGTGCGACAAACACTGAATTGCCAATACTCAAGCCATACTGTCTGGCTTCTTTCATTGGAAACGAACCCTTTGTCGTGGTGTAATACCAACGATGTCCATATTTCAATGTTTGCAAATTCATCACTTCGATTTAATGAGTAAGAAAGACACCAGGATAGGTCGTAATACCGTTATTACCGGCATTACCAAATTACCAAACTTATCACACCGTGGATATAACACATCGAACCAACCCCGTCTTGGGAATCGCCATACATCGGGGGGGGTATATGGACAAAGAGGTGTCTTGAAATTGGCAAGAAGAGAAACGGAAATGCTATATATTATTACCAATTTCAAGACAGACTTCAATACAACACACGCGATTTGTTTAATGATTAAGGAAGTGTGATTGAATATTGATCTTCCGACTGAAACCTCCCAGGTAGCTCTTCGAGATCCAATGCGTCAACAATCTCCAGGGTCGAGTCGTCGGAAAACCCCTCTTCGGTGTAGTAGCATGGATCGTCCGTGTCCGAGAGAAATTCGTCGCAGTAGAGCTCGTGCTCCAGTGGGATCACGTAGTTTGTAACTTGAGTGAAGACATTAATGTCTACACATCTGGCGTCGCACAGATTGACTGTGCTTGTAACATCTGCAATCTCATCATTACAATAAGCCATGATGATCGCCTCTACCGCCCAGTAATGGTATGGGCCAGCTGCGAGTGACGGGACGATTGATGCATCGACATTCGGGTTGTCGGTAGTCGGGTCCGTTTTGATCACAGATGAGAGGTACATTCCAGTGTCGCTGTGCAGGACTGCATGGACGACATCAACGCTTGTACCCATTGACCTGAACAACTTTGTACAGGTCGAACATGAAATGGTACCTGGTGTTGAGTACATCGTAGATGGAAAATAGATATCTTTCCATGCATGGGAGCCCACAACGACATTTGAACAAACAGAACACACGACCGTTCCTGGTAAGGTCAGATCTGCTGATGTGTTCACTCCACAGTATTCTGCGACGATATCCACCATGAAACCCGCCACGATTCCCCAGCTTTGATTCATCGCAAACTTCATGTGAGGCTCGAGAGCTCCCCGCAGCTGCTTCGTTACCTTGTATGCCATCAAGGTGGATGCAGTGAGCCTCCGGCGAGAATTTCCGAAGGTCGATGCGAAGCTGCCAGTGCGTTTCTTCGTTGAAATCATCTGTGCTGGTGACTTGTTTGGGGTTGGATTCTCGAAAAGTGTGCGAAGGAAAGGGTTGAAGTTAAAGTGCCTCCAACTGCCGAACGATGTGCACTCTAGACACTTTCCATATAATTTCAAATCCGTTACTTTCCTGTATACTATACTATATATCATACTATATACCATACTATATACTATACTATATACTATGCTATATACTATACTATGTAATAAATTAATTAATTTATTACATAGTATAGTATATAGCATAGTATATAGTATAGTATATAGTATGGTATATAGTATGATATATAGTATAGTATACAGGAAAGTAACGGATTTGAAATTATATGGAAAGTGTCTAGAGTGCACATCGTTCGGCAGTTGGAGGCACTTTAACTTCAACCCTTTCCTTCGCACACTTTTCGAGAATCCAACCCCAAACAAGTCACCAGCACAGATGATTTCAACGAAGAAACGCACTGGCAGCTTCGCATCGACCTTCGGAAATTCTCGCCGGAGGCTCACTGCATCCACCTTGATGGCATACAAGGTAACGAAGCAGCTGCGGGGAGCTCTCGAGCCTCACATGAAGTTTGCGATGAATCAAAGCTGGGGAATCGTGGCGGGTTTCATGGTGGATATCGTCGCAGAATACTGTGGAGTGAACACATCAGCAGATCTGACCTTACCAGGAACGGTCGTGTGTTCTGTTTGTTCAAATGTCGTTGTGGGCTCCCATGCATGGAAAGATATCTATTTTCCATCTACGATGTACTCAACACCAGGTACCATTTCATGTTCGACCTGTACAAAGTTGTTCAGGTCAATGGGTACAAGCGTTGATGTCGTCCATGCAGTCCTGCACAGCGACACTGGAATGTACCTCTCATCTGTGATCAAAACGGACCCGACTACCGACAACCCGAATGTCGATGCATCAATCGTCCCGTCACTCGCAGCTGGCCCATACCATTACTGGGCGGTAGAGGCGATCATCATGGCTTATTGTAATGATGAGATTGCAGATGTTACAAGCACAGTCAATCTGTGCGACGCCAGATGTGTAGACATTAATGTCTTCACTCAAGTTACAAACTACGTGATCCCACTGGAGCACGAGCTCTACTGCGACGAATTTCTCTCGGACACGGACGATCCATGCTACTACACCGAAGAGGGGTTTTCCGACGACTCGACCCTGGAGATTGTTGACGCATTGGATCTCGAAGAGCTACCTGGGAGGTTTCAGTCGGAAGATCAATATTCAATCACACTTCCTTAATCATTAAACAAATCGCGTGTGTTGTATTGAAGTCTGTCTTGAAATTGGTAATAATATATAGCATTTCCGTTTCTCTTCTTGCCAATTTCAAGACACCTCTTTGTCCATATACCCCCCCCGATGTATGGCGATTCCCAAGACGGGGTTGGTTCGATGTGTTATATCCACGGTGTGATAAGTTTGGTAATTTGGTAATGCCGGTAATAACGGTATTACGACCTATCCTGGTGTCTTTCTTACTCATTAAATCGAAGTGATGAATTTGCAAACATTGAAATATGGACATCGTTGGTATTACACCACGACAAAGGGTTCGTTTCCAATGAAAGAAGCCAGACAGTATGGCTTGAGTATTGGCAATTCAGTGTTTGTCGCACTGCAGGTGCACAACAACAGGATGTTCTCGTCGTTTAGGACGCTTCATGCATTCTGGATGTATTACATGGCATACCCTGACAACGAGCGATGTTTCTATTTTGTCAATTATTCACATGAAGATTCTGGATATGTATGTCCATTGTATATGGATATAGAATGGAAAACATGTAATCACGGTGGTGATCCGCGTCCACTCGAACGCCTGAGACACATCGTTGATATGGTAAAAGACGTTACTCAATCCAAGGTGAGGATATTCTCCAATTCACGCCAAAAGAACGACTTCTATTATCATTCATACCACCTTGTCTGGGGCGATGCGACATTCGAATCACAGCTACACATTCGAGCATTTATGAATGACGTCATTATGCCTCGCGTGGTCCAGTGCGACGAATTATTTTATTTCCACGGAGGATGTAGGAAATCGATCATTGATATGAAGGTGTATTCTAAGTGTCAGAGTATGCGTGTTCCTGGTTCGCATAAATTCGGCGACGATCCTATCAATCTTCCACCAAACAACGATGGGGATATCTACAAATACATGATCACTGGTCGCATCGATTTCGCCCCGAAGATCAAGCACGACATCGATCCGCCGAAGTCAATCATTACACGCCCAACTGATACGACTCCGGACCCGATAATGCTTTCAAAGGTCAAAGGTCTTGTTTCTGATCATGGAGATCCGACAAGTGTGATTGTGCATCACGGGCATCGTTTCTTTATCGGACTACCACACAATGAAGGCCGAACGTGCCTTATTGATCACCACACATGTAAGCAGCAATTTCATGTCAACGTCGACTCACATGGACGCGTGTGGTACCACTGCTTTGCATCGTGCGAACGACACGGCCGGAGTGATGGTCGATTTCTTGGATATATCAATGATGATGTTGAAGTATCCTGGGATGACGTTGGTCGTTTCACTGGTACGAGAGTCGAACCCGACAGATGGGGTGGTAAAGTTCATGTGAATGATATTACGACCCACTCTGGTTATGTGAGTCCGATCGTCCATTCGTTTGGTAAGAAGTGTACGGTTGTTATTGCTGGTGTTGGAGAAGGTAAAACTACTGCTGCCAAGAAGGTGACTGATACGTACGGCCCAGATTCGCGCATCCTGTTCGTCACGACTAGAATCAGTCATTCATATTCACTGCTTCAGCAATTCGGCGACTTCGCACACTACAAAGAAGATGCCAAATTCTACAACTCAAACCGTGTTATCATTCAATACGAAAGCTTGCACCGACTGGTTGGCTGTCGGCGTTTCGACTTGATCATCATCGATGAGGTCCGTTCGGTGTTGCAGACGGCTCTCCAGCGCGTTACAAATGGAAACAATATCGGCGTCAATATCAAGATTCTACGTGCTCTAATGGATGAAGCTGGATGGACACTCTGTATGGGTGCTGACGTTGAATGTGATGGAATGGTTCCTGGATTCCTATTGTCTGTATACCGACCATCAGAGATAGAGGTGTCTCGCTATAAGAACTTCAAGATCAGGCGTCATCTACACTTCTTGCGTGATAGAAACACGTTCCTGTCCAACGTTTCTCGTCATCTTGGTAACGGTAAAAGGTGTGCTATCTTGTGTCGAACTAAGCGGCGGGTTGGCGACCTTGTTGAGTACTTTTCTGCAAAGTATAAAGACAAAAAGATTCGCTCTATCACATCTGATACAGACTCTGATGATGTCAAGCTCGTTATGAGTGATGTGAATTCGTGGCTCGCTGATGTTGACTTATTTCTATATACAAGTAAGGTCAGCGTTGGTGTCGATATTACGCTGGATTGGGATAATTGCTTTCTTGATGTCACTGGTGGAAATGGTTGTGATGCGAGAGGGATGACACAGATGATTGGACGCTTTCGTTCACTTGTTGATCGCAACATCGATGTCCTCGTATCACCGTCTCCAAAGTTCGAAGGTGATCATGAGGATTCATACATTGCGCATGCATTGAGTTCTGTTCAGGCGAGGAAGAGAATGGCATCTACTGACGTGGTTGATATATTCCGGTTTGATCCCTCATTTGAGGATGGAATTATCGTTTTATCTCCCAGTTGGTTCACGCAGATGTATGTTCATGACATCGCAGAACGCCAGACTCCATTTCTTTGCAGCCTACTACGTTTATCATGCCGGAAACGCTGGGAATGTACCCTTGTTCCGTGTGACGAACCATCCACTGTCAATGACGAGTTCAAACGCGCAATGGATACATCGAAAAAGGTCATCGACGCAAAGCTGCGTGACGTGTACAACAAAACATCGAAAGGTGACATTGATGCAATCATATCTGTTGGTACTGACCTGTGCAAGAAAGGCGTCATCACAAACAATGAACAACTTGAGTTGCAGACAGCATTGGTCCTGCGCCACTGGAAAGACGCAATCCCTGACTTCGACGGATTCAAAGTGGCTATGAAGAACGTCCAGAAGTTGAAACGTCGGTATCGTTTCGAGAATATGGACAACAATCAAAACGTGCGCCTCGATCTCAATTCTACGAAAAAGAGGATGTGGACAGACGTGTATTCAAACTTTAACACGATCGCATTTGATGCTGTGCGTACATTACTCGATACAATTGGATTGAAGGATCTCCGTGACTCGTCTGAGATACCCGTGCAACAGTTGAATATGTGCGCTCCGTCGATCGACAAGTTGTTCACGACGATCAAGACTGCGATGGACCTACGATCACAAGTGAGAACCCCACAATCGCAGGTCGCTGCATGTCTCCGAGAGTTATTCGCCGTCACATTCTCGTCTAGACAAGTGAGACTGAATGGCAACCGGGTACGGCGGTATTACATCAAACAGAATGCAATCAACGAACAATTAATCTCGACTACTAACTTTGGATATGCATTTGGGGACGATATACCATATGCACACATACCTCGTGAACGGGTGTTGCGCTGACAACTATTACATTATCAATTAAATACATAATCCCAAATCTCTCGAGATGTCAAGGACATCATTTTTAATTGATAGAAGTATCAATATCACTCTCAGCAGTGATCCTGCCAATGGTTCTTCTGATGTAACAGCGAACGGGGCAGTATTTAATGTCGATTTAACGCAACCTATTGAGGTCCCATTAGATGCAGTAAACCCGCAAATCGAGTTACTCGGTGCGAGTATCTGGTGGACTGTGCCGAATGTGCTTGTCGGGACAAACAATCAAATCAGAATACAGACAACCACACCAGCAGTGGGACCAACTATAATTTCGTTCCCCCAAGGCTTATATACAGTCGCCGACCTTAATGATCAAACGGACAAGCTGTTACGTCAGTCTGGATTTGATGGAGATGCAATCATATGGGATGAAGAAGGATCAACAAGCAAAGTTAAGATGACACAGAAGACCATTGGTACAACAGTTGATTTCAGTGTCGCGAATAGTATTGCGCCACTACTCGGATTCGATGCGACACCACGACCAACATCGACAGTCGCGAATGAGGAGGTTACGTCAGAGAATATTGCGGATCTGCCCCCGATCCACTATTTCCATGTAGCAACATCTCTGGTTGATGAAGGTGCACTAATAGGGAACAAGAAGAGAAATGTCATTGCGAAGATCCCAGTCAATGTCCCTGCAAATCACCAAATAAACTTCGAACCTAGACACCGAGTCAAATATCAGTGTCAGAAACTTGCTGGAAATCTTGTTCGGTCAATAGAAATGGTGTTGTATGATCAACAACTTCGAGAGGTAAACACTGGTGGTGAGTACTGGTCTGCTGTACTGATGATCTCGTGGAAACAATTAGTAACCGCATAATTTCAGTTGATATGAATAGAACACTCAAGTCTGAAGCCGATTACGACCAAGTGGAGCAGAGACAACCGCTGATATTATCTACATTCACGCCTCGCGCCATTCCACCACTGCAACGACATACAACTTTTGACCCTGTGTCAGTAGCAAGCAATACTAATACTGTGCATCAATGGAATCACGACTATCCTCTACTTTCCCACAAATTTAAGGATCAGAGTCAGTTCGTCCCTCCGATGACCATAATCGAAGAAACACCAACTGATGTCCGTGCAACTCAAAAGGTGTATGAAACACCACAAGTCGACCTCCAATGGGAACTCGCATACAAAGCTTTGGTTGCGGAAGACGGTGACGTGGCACTCAAAAGCATCACGAGACTCGCTAACATGAGCCCTCGGTTCTCATCTGAATTATTTGGTGTGACACGCATGGCCAATTACAACAACCTGAAGATTGAGTTTAAAAGTGGGGACGCACTTAATATATATGCGGCTGTATTGAGAATGCAGATGAATCGCCCTGATCTGATCCAAACTCCTTTCGAGCTCAACGGGCATTATATAAGCATGTTTGTGATGCTCGAGATGATGGAGTCTGAAGAAGAAAAAAAACTTATCCTTGATCTAGATACACTCAAAATTAATGTCTACGGCATTGATGGGCGCCCATTACATGTCAATTAAAAGCTATTTTAATAATTAACTCGCGACCCGAATTATCACCATGTGGATATAGCAACTCGCTTCCACGTATTGTCAACAGTACATACATAGATATAATTACCATCCCAAGATATTTCGCCCGCAGAACCTGCAGCAGTGTTGCTCGCTGGAGTTCGTTGAGAAACTTTAAGACTTCCTGGAATATTGATGAGACCTGTACCAAAATCTCCGCGCATAAGCAAATTAGTATCGTTTTCCAGTCGGAACCGATTACTTTCAGTCGTTAGATCGTCCCCTGCTTTATATCCTAATAGGACATTGCTTGATCCAGACGAAATGTTTCGACCACAATCAACCCCGATGCCTATGTTGTGAG
>Ga0181397_1000683_pt1 | contig 12543 bp, 19 predicted proteins | sample 20SPOviralmetaG_FD_130126 | JGI IMG/M metagenome (GOLD analysis project Ga0181397, IMG submission 130126) | Marine viral communities from the oligotrophic San Pedro Time Series (SPOT) site, San Pedro Channel, CA, USA - 20 SPOT_SRF_2011-02-23 | ecosystem: Environmental > Aquatic > Marine > Strait...
AAGCTAGACATAATAGAGGGGCTGTTGCGCACCGACGCGGGCGACACATCCAAGCAGTCCGACCTGACTATGCAGAGGATTTCGGTCAGCCAGTACGCGCACCAGACCAACAAGTTAACTCAAGGGCGACCGCTCCAGTACTACATTGAGCGCAAGCCTGCTGGTATTACAGTGCATTTTTGGCCTGTTCCAGACGCAACGACCAGCTACACATTCGCTTACTACTATTTAGACCGGATCGAAGACAGCGGCAAGCCTGCGTCCAATAACATGGATGTCCCCGCTCGCTATCTGCCGTGTCTAGTGGCAGGGCTGGCTTATCAAATCGCCAGCAAAAAGCCAGAATCTATGGGTATTGCGCCTGCCCTCAAGCAGGTGTACGAGGAGCAGTGGAATCTTGCGGCGGATGCGTCTCGCGAGAAAGCGGCTCTGTATATGGCGCCGGGAGGCTACAACGACCTATGAGCAGTTATGCCAAGGGTAAGCATGCTTTCGGCTTTTGTGATCGGACTGGATTCCGTTACCCACTGCGCGACCTTGTCCGTCAAATAGAGGATGGCCGATGGAACGGCTTGCTAGTTGGCCGCGATGTAGTGGATCAGGACCAGCCTCAGCTTAAATTGGGGGATGTCAATGCGAGCGATCCGCAGGCTCTTAGATACCCTAGACCTGACAATTCACTTGACGAAAGCCGCGCTTTGTCTGCCTTTGATCCCGTTGGTGGTGGCAATACAGCTCTTGGGAGCCGCACTGTGGGCCTTGACATGGCAGGCGTGGTTGGGCGCGTAACAATAGAGACTTCCTGATGGCGTTTACCTTTACCACGTTGAAGCAGGCCATACAGGACTATACGGAGTCCAACGAGACCAGCTTCGTCAACAACCTGCCGACCATCATTCAGCAGGCGGAAGACAAGATTCTCAAGACGGTACAGTTACCCGACTTCCGCAAAAATGTGGAGGGGTCTGTCGCCGCAGGCAGTCAGTATCTGGTGATGCCATCGGATTTTTTGACGCCCTACTCATTAGCGATTGATAATTCCGGGTATGACTATCTGATCTTCAAGGATGTCAACTTTATACGACAGGCTTATCCCGCCGCCGGGACTACAGGCGCACCTAAGTATTACGGCATTTTTAGTCGCACAGCATTTATTCTTGGCCCTACCCCAGACGCGGCGTACACCGCCGAACTGCACTACTTCCACAAGCCCACCTCTATTACCACCTCCACAGACGGCACTAGCTGGCTTGGCACTAATGCTGAGTCCACACTGCTTTATGGCTGTCTTGTTGAGGCGTACACCTACCTCAAGGGCGACCCAGACCTAATGCAGTTGTATGCCCAGAGGTACATGGAGGCGCTGGCCAAACTGGAGGAGCTGGGCGAGGGCTACAGCACAACAGACAGCTACCGTGGCGGAGAGGTAAGGAAGCCTAGATCATGATCGACGCTACTGTTGGTAATGTATTTGTGCAAACAACCTCTAACAGAGGGTTTACCCCGGAAGAAGTTGCCGAGAGATGCTTAGACAAAATTGTCTCAATAGCAGAAAGCGCCGCGCCAGAAGTGCGAGCACAAGCCGAGGCATTTAGAGCTGACATCAGGAAGCTCCTCGTCCACTACATGAAGGAAGCCATAAAAAGCGACCGAACCACTGTTTACAACGCCCTGTGTGATGCAGGGCAAAAAGACCTAGCCGAACTTATCAGGAGACTTTGATATGGCTTTTAGCGGAAACTACATGTGCACCTCATTCAAGCAGGAACTGCTTGTAGGCTCACACAACTTTACTGCCAGTAGCGGGGACACCTTCAAGCTGGCCATGTACACCAATAGCGCCAGTTTTGACGCGGCTACAACCGCCTACACCACCAGCAACGAGGTGAGCGGTACGGGTTATTCGGCTGGCGGCGGCACGCTGACCAATGTTACCCCTACCACGTCAGGGACAACGGCACTGACTGACTTTGCCGACTTGACCTTTGGTTCTTCGACCATCACAGCCCGTGGCGCGTTAATTTATAACACCACGACGGCTAGCGGTAGTGGCACTACAGATACTGTCGTTGTGCTCGACTTTGGTGCTGACAAGGCATCTAGTGCTGGCGACTTTACCATTGTGTTCCCAACCCCTGACGCTTCTAACGCTATCATTCGGATTGCATAATCATGGCTCTCGTTCTAAAAGACCGCGTAAAAGAGACAACCACGACCACGGGGACGGGCGCTATTTCTCTAGGCGGCGCCGTAGCGAACTTTCAAGCGTTCTCGGCGGTGTTGTCTAACGCAGATACCACATATTACGCAATTGTTGACACAACCAACACCGCGTTTGAGGTGGGCTTGGGCACGTATGCCAGTAGTGGCAACACGTTAACAAGAACGACCGTACTAGAAAGCTCAAACAGCGGGTCGGCGGTTAATTTTGGCGCTGGCAGTAAAAATATATTTATTGCCTACCCTGCTGAAAAGGCCGTGTATGAGGAGTCTGACGGCTCTGTCTTGATAGAGAATCTTGAGTTAAACGCCAACGCTATCAAGTCAACGGACACCAACGGCAACATCCAGTTGTTTCCAAACGGCACCGGCTTTACTGAGTTATATGGAAATACCAACGCGGGCACCATTCGATTTAATTGCGAAAGCAATTCGCATGGAGTTACCGTCCAAGGCCCAGCCCACAGCGCGGCGGCTACCTACACGGTCAAGCTACCCGACACGCTGGGGCTGACGCAGGCGTCAGGGATTGTTACGTCAGATGCTAATGGTGTTGTTAGTTTTGATAATGGCACGATAGATGAGGCAACTAGCATTACGTCTAGCTCTAACGCGGCGACGATTAACCTTCGCGACGGCAATGTTTTTGAGCATGATCTGACTGAAAATGTCACCTACACGTTCAGCAACCCCGCCGCTTCTGGCAGGGCTTCTGCCTTCATACTCAAAGTCATTCAAGATAGCTCCGCCAGAACAATTACTTGGCCCGGAAGCGTTGATTGGCCAGCGGCGACAGCACCAACCCTAACGGCAACCAACAACGGCGTTGATGTGTTTGTGTTTTTTACAATTGACGGCGGAACGACTTATTACGGATTCACTGCTGGGCAGGCGCTAGGTTAATGAGTAATGCGGCTAACAAGTTAATACAGGCGGCGGCGGGCAATGCTGGCGAAGCTGTTTACGTTGATGATGTGTTTTCTACGTATCTGTACACGGGTACTAATGCTACACAAGCTATTACCAACGGCATTGACCTTGCTGGTGAAGGCGGCTTGGTATGGACGAAAGCAAGAACTAGCGATCCAACTGAGATAGATCATCAGCTAATAGATAGTGAGCAAGGCGCATTTAGGTATGTACTTGAAAGCAATACAACCAATGCTAGATTTGATTTTGGAGCTAGCATACTTACACCAAGTTCTACAGGTTTTCAGTTAAGTTCTTCCAGTAGAGTCAACCAAAATGAAAATCCATACGTTTCTTGGACATTCCGCAAGCAACCGGGGTTTTTTGATGTTGTAACGTATACGGGTGATGGGACAACAAGCCGCGATATAAATCACAATCTTGGGTCTGCTCCGGGCGCAATAATAATAAAGCGTACTGACAATACTTCAGATTGGACTTTTCAGCACAGGTACAACGGTAACTATGCGCTGTATTTAAATAGCACTGCCGCACGATCTGACTCTGGAGCAACGCTTCAGTTTAACAGTGCAAACTTTAAGGTTGTTGGCCCTCCAAGTGGTCTAGCTGATGCTAAATGCACAAACGTCAATGGAGCCACATACGTAGCCTACCTATTCGCCCACGATGCCCAAGACTTTGGCACAGACGAAGACGAGAGCATTATTAAGTGTGGAAGTTACACGGGTAACGGAAACTCTGACGGCCCTACTATTGACCTAGGGTTTGAGCCGCAGTGGATTATGTGGAAAAGAGCAGACAGCGGCACAGAATCTTGGCATATCAGGGATGTTATGCGGGGTATGCCTGTCACAGCTTCTGGAAAAGATCTTTATGCCGACAGTAGTTCAGCCGAAGGAAGTACGACCAACGAAGGGCCGATTCCTACTGCAAACGGGTTTAGGCTTGTGGGTACTAACGCAAACGGGAACGCCTCTGGCGGCACATACATCTACGTAGCCATCCGCAGACCCCACAAACCAGCAGAGGAGTTTGCGGCTACTGATTTGTTTAAGGTAGCGCCAAGATCAAATACAGCCAGTGCAGATAATGCTTTTGTGTCCAATTTTCCTGTAGACATGGGAATGTCAAGAAATGTTTTAGCTAGCACAGAAATGCGAATTGGTGCGCGATTAACAGGAGATCAATACCTAGAAACTCCAACCGCTGACGCTGAAACTACTGAAAGCGATTGGGGTGGTTGGGATAGCATGAACTCTGTCAGCCTTGGTTTTAGCAAAAGCGCTGAGACACCTATTGAAAAATATGGCTGGATGTTCCGCAGAGCGCCGGGATTCTTTGATGTTGTTTGTTATACCGGTAGCAGTTCTGCTGGCACAATGACAATAAACCACAATCTTGGCGTAGTGCCAGAAATGATGTGGGTGAAGGCTAGGAGTGCCAGCTACAACTGGTGGGCCGCGCATACCTTTACGGCTAGTAACGCTGTAAAACAGTATCCCTCTTTAAATGGCGCACAAGCTGGGTCGACTGAATCTTATGGCACTAGCTTGGGTTTAAATGCCCAACCAACCAGTACGTCTTTTGTTGTAAATACAGACACAATGATAGGTCGAAGCTATGATTGGGTAGCGTACCTATTCGCAAGCGTTGACGGAATATCAAAAGTTGGTACTTACACAGGCACAACTAATGACGTAAACGTAGATTGTGGCTTTAGCTCTGGCGCTAGGTTTGTGTTGGTTAAGCGTACAGACGCTGTTGGTGATTGGTACTTGTGGGATTCTGAGCGTGGCATTGTGGCTGGCAACGATCCGTACATATTGTTGAGCACAACAGGCGCGCAAGATTCAAGCGAGGACTTTATAGACCCTCTATCTAGCGGTTTTACGATTACATCAAACGCAACAACGCCGCTTAACGCCAATAACGGCACTTACTTGTTTTACGCAATAGCATAGGAGAATCAACTATGTCGGAATATCGCATTAGATCAACGGGTGAGGTCAAAACTCAAGGCCAAATCCGAAGCGACAATCCTAATGTGTCATTACCAAAAGTCTGGAATGAAAACGTCAATGAAACACTTGGCATCGACCCTGTACTAATAGCGCCCGCACCGGCTCCGTCTGACGAGTTTAAGGTAGTTGTACGTAATGGCGTAGAGCAGGACGCCAACGGCAACTGGGTGCAGGCTTGGACAGAGCGTGAGATGTTTGCTGAGTATACGGACGATGACGGCAACACTGTCACTGTGCAGGCTCAGAAGGACGCTAAGACTGCGGCTGACAATGCCTCTTTAGCCGCCGCAGAACGCACTACACGGGACGTACTGTTAAAAGCTACAGACCACTACGGGCTGTCTGATGTAACCATGTCAGCAGATATGGCGACTTACAGGCAGGCTTTGCGTGACGTACCACAGCAGGAAAACTTCCCCGGCACTATTACTTGGCCCACAAAGCCTGAGTAAGCAATGAATGGACCCCTTATCACTGGTAGCGATGGCCTCGACCACTTTCAAGGGGTTGCAGGTACTGGTAAGTAAAGGAGCCGAAATAGAGCATGTGGCCAAGAAACTTGGTCACTGGTACACGCTGGTATCTGACATTAATCAGGCCGAGCGCGAAGCGGAAAAGCCACCCCTCTTCAAAAAGATGTTTGATGGCGCCTCTGTTGAGGAGCAAGCATTAAACGCTGTAATTGCAAAAAAAAAGATAGAAGAGCAGGAAAAGCAGGTCCGAGAGTTAATTACTTGGGCATACGGCGTTGAAACATACAAAGAGATGATGCAAATGCGCCGCGACATTCGGGCAAAGCGCGAGCGTATTATTTACAAGCAACGCAAGCGACAACGATTTATGCTTGACGTGTCAGCAGTAAGCATGGGTTTGATTGTTGCTGGCGGCATTGTTTACTTCACCATCAACCTAATCCAATTATTGAGGACCGCATAATGCGCAATACGCTTGACTTGACAGTAATAGCACTGCTTGTACCTTTTGTTTTCTTTTCTTTGGGCGCCTCGGCGCAGACCGTCATCAATTATGAAGACGGCTCAACGTACACCGTGGGTGAAGGCCAAGATGTCTACATCGGCGAAAAAAGCGCGACCTTGTATACACAGCGCACATACAACAACGGCAACCTGTATTTTGTTGCTCAAAGCCCTTGGAGCAAGCGTGATTACGTTCCGGAGCCAACAGACGAGTTTGCGGTTGGCTCGCACGGTTGGTGCAAAGAGTATGCCCCGTGGAGCGAGGGCTTGACGTTTAACATGGTCTCATGGCAACGCTACTGCGACACTAACGGCGATGGCCAGTACGATGAAAATGATTCGGGCTGGGAAGGCTAGCTATTATTTATCCGCTGGTAGGGGGTGGTAATGGATCAGGGTATGGTAAACACGATTATCACCCTTGCTGGCGGCATTTTTGGCTGGTTGCTTAAAACTCTATGGGACTCTGTGCGCATGCTGGAAAAGACTGACGACATGATTATCGACAAAGTTAACCGTGTTGAAGTGCTGGTGGCCGGCGAGTACGTCCGCAGGGAAGAGTTTCAAGACGGCGTTCAGCGGCTCTTTACAAAGCTGGATCAGATAGAGGCTAAGATCGACCAAAAGGCGGACAAGTAGTAAGTCATGGCTGGCGTCTCCGTCAACGTCTCTGGCGTCTCTGCCAAGGGCGCACTTCCAAACCCCGCAGAAGAGCATGGGGGTGCGATCACAGAAAATTCCTTTGCTGAAGCGCCTTTTGCGTCAGAAAACAGCACTCCATTCCTCATAACCGTTAATACAGATGGAAGCATCTCTGTAACGGGACTACAAGCCACAGCTCAGATAAGTGGCGTTGTGTTTAGTGAGTCTGTCAGCGTCACTGGATTAGCCGCTACAGCGGCAGTCGGAACTGCAATTGCATCCTTGCCTGACGTGGTCGCCGTCACCGGTGTTTCTGCCACGGGCCTCGTTGGCGGTAATAAAGCAGAGCTAGGCGGCTCGCTGTTTGGCGGACTGTCTTTTGCCGAAGAGCCGTTTGCGGGTCTTGCTGAAGACATCAACAGCACAATTGACGTTACTACCGGCGTTGCCGCTTCGGTTACAGGAGTAGAGGGCACCGGCACGGTAGGTAGCGTTGTCATCAATGCCGCCGCAAATGTTCCCGTTACAGGCGTATCTGCCACGGGCGAGGTAGATAGCGTCAGCGTTATTGGCGGGGCCAATGTCAGTCCGACAGGGGTTGCCGCAACGGGCACTCCGGGGGCTGTCACGGTTGTGCAGGGATCGGGCGTTGCTGTCGCTATTACCTCACCAAGGTTGCAGGGTCAGGTCGGCATTGTTGCTCCAAATGCTCAAATAAAGGTGTTTGTGACAGGCGTTGCTGGAACAGGCCAGACATCGGGAGCGTCCGTTGTTTCTTGGAACGAAATTATTGTCAATCAAGACCCGAACTGGGTTGAAATTGCGGCGTAGGGGAGACCATGCCTAGCACATATACAACAAATCTTGGCATTGAAAAGATCACGACCGGCGAGCAGGCCGGCCTGTGGGGGGCCACGACAAACACCAACTTTGACATTTTAGATCAGGCGATTAACGGCATATTGTCGCTAACACTGTCGTCTGCCGGAAGCTCCGGCTCTCCCACAGACATACCTGTCACAAACGGAGCGGTTTCTAACGGCAGGAATAAGTTTATTGAGCTGACTGATGGCGGTGATCTTGGCGCTACTGCCTATGTCCGATTGACCCCCAACGACGCGGAAAAGATACTTTTTGTCCGCAACAGCCTGTCTGGATCAAGATCGGTCATCCTGTTTCAAGGCACATACAGTGCATCTAATGACTTTGAGCTGGCAAACGGCAAAGACGCGGTACTGAAGTTTAGCGGCACTGGGTCAGGTGCCACGGTCACTCAGGTGTTTGTTGACCTTGTTGCTGGCAATTTAACAGCAAATGTCACCGGCAATGTGACCGGCAATGTAACCGGCAATGTGACGGGCGCGGTGACTGGGAATGTGACCGGCAATCTCACTGGGAACGTCACGGGAGATGTCACAGGTAACGTAACCGGCAATATCACATCGACAGGATCATCCTCATTTAGCAGTGCAGATATCAATGGCGGGGCAATTGACGGCACTGTGATTGGCGCCGCGTCAGCCGTTGCGGGGACATTTACAAATCTGACCGCATCTGGCACATCCACCCTAACCACGGTGGATATTAATGCCGGCGACATTGATGGAACTAATATTGGGGCGTCCACTCCCGGTGCAGGCACGTTTTCGGCGCTAGTGACAACAGGCGATCACATTAGGATCGACACAACCCAGACTCCAGCTAACTCATCCGCGTCAGGCACAAAAGGCGAAATTGCCTACGACAGCGACTATATATACGTCTGCGTAGCCACTAATAGCTGGAAGCGCGTGGCGCTGTCCACGTTCTAAGGACTAATCATGCTTGAATCTCTTATAGCCCCCGTTACAGGGCTACTGGACAAGTTTATCCCGGATGCTGACGAGCGAAACAGGCTGGCCCATGAAATCGCCACTATGTCAGAGAGGCACGCACATGAACTTGCCAAGGGCCAGATCGAAATCAATAAAGTTTCTGCGGCGCACAAGTCAATGTTTGTCGCAGGCTGGCGCCCATTTGTGGGGTGGACTTGCGGTGTTGCTTTGGCTTGGCACTTTGTGGGCCAGCCTCTTGCTGTATTTGGCATTGCTATTTCTGGCGCTGAGACCCCTCCACTTCCTGTATTTGAGATGGAAAGCCTGCTCACGGTACTGCTCGGGATGCTGGGACTGGGTGGTCTCCGCACGTTTGAAAAGACCAAAAACGTAGCGAGGGAGAAATAGTTATGCTTGACCCGATAAAGGCCGCAGGGAAGTACTTAAAGTCCCGTGTCATGCACCTTACTGAATGGGAGGCGGGAATGCTGTTTATTGCCGCCGTTGCGCTGAATGTCGTATTGCTGGCGATGTGGTGGCTGTGAGTGATTACACCGGAAGGTCTAGATCGCTGGAGGATACTACCCCGCGTACTGATGTTTGCCATGATGGTGATGACGTATCGGGTTGTTGAGTGGTTTATGGGCTTGCCCGACCCTAACTTTGAGCAGGCTAGTCTGGTGTCTGTTATGACCGGCTCCCTGACGGGTGCGTTTGGCCTGTACTTGGGTTCGGGCAAAAAAGAGTGATGAATTTTAAGTACTTCAACCTGTCTGACTTTAATTGTCAGGAAACAGGCGAGAACGAAATGGACCTTGATTTTATCAGGGACTTGGACGAACTCCGCGAAGCATGTGGTTTTCCGTTCATCGTCACATCGGGATATCGGTCGCACAGTCACAGCATAGAAGCCAAGAAAGAAAAGCCGGGGATGCACGCCCACGGCATTGCGGCAGACATACAGGTTAGAGACGGTCATGAGCGCATGCTAATTGTCTGGAAGGCAATAGAAATGGGCTTCAATGGTATTGGCGTGGCCAAGACATTTGTCCATGTGGACAGGAGAAATTCCACACCAGTTATGTGGGTTTATTGAGGGACTACAGTGGCGCTGACTAAGATTGCCTTCAAGCCGGGAATAGACAAAGAAGGTACGGAGTACAGCGCAGATTCCGGCTGGTTTGACGGCGACAAAATTCGCTTCCGCAAGGGTCGCGTTGAGACCATCGGCGGCTGGACTAAGTACATCAGCACCGCAATACAGGGTGTGGCAAGGTCTCTGTTCGATTGGGGATCGGCTGACGGCAATAAGTATCTTGGCATTGGCACCAATCTAAAGTTTTATGTTGAGACTGGCGGAATCCTTTCTGACATAACACCCATAAGAGGGATCACGGCGGCGGGCGATGTGACCTTTGCCGCGAGTAACGGGTCATCTACGCTGGTCGTAAGCGACACAGCGCATGGAGCGGTAGAGGGCGACTTTGTGACGTTCTCTGGCGCCGCGTCTCTGGGCGGCAATGTCACCGCGGCAGTGCTGAATCAGGAGTACCAGATCAGCCTGATTGTTAACGACAACTCCTACAACGTCACAGCAAAAGACACCAGTGGCGCCGCCGTCACCGCAAATAGTAGCGATACGGGCAATGGCGGTTCGTCTGTGGTCGGCACCTACCAGATCAACACCGGCACCAATTTCTATGTGGACAGCACAGGCTGGGGCGTAGGAGGCTGGGGCATCCCCGCGTTTGGTGAGTCTGTTGACCTGACAGTCTCTAATCAACTCCGCCTGTATAGCCAAGACGCCTTTGGCGATGACCTAGTGTTTAACCCAAGGTCGGGGGGCGTTTTCTTCTGGGATGAAAGCTCTGGAACGTCAGCGCGGGCAATATCGCTTTCATCTCTGGGCGGGGCGTCAGACACGCCGACCGCGGCGCTACAGGTTATGGTGTCGGATATTGACCGTCACGTCATTTGTTTTGGCTGTAACGCGCTTGGCTCATCCAGCATAGACCCTCTCTTAATTCGATGGTCAGATCAGGAGAATGCAGGCGTGTGGACGCCGACCTCAACAAACAGCTCTGGCGGTCAGGTTTTGTCTACAGGCACCACGATTGTCGGGGCTATCAAGACCAGACAGGAAATACTGGTGTTCACGGATGTCGGCATACAGGCTATGCGCTTTATTGGCGCTCCGTTCATCTACTCGTTCTCTCCCGTAGCGGAGAACGTCAGCATGATATCTCCCAAGGCGGGAGTTGCGGCGGCTGACGCGGTCTTCTTTATGGACCGAGAAGGGTTTTATGTCTACCGAGGCGCGGTACAAAGACTGCCGTGCTCTGTTTTGGATTATGTCTTTTCTAATTTGCAGTTTGACCAGAGATTCAAGATATACGCAACGACTAATCCTGACGATTCTGAGGTAACATGGCACTACCCAGTTGGCGGTGCGAGCGCAGATATTACTAACTACGTTACATATAACTACTTAGAAGATAACTGGACAATCGGGACGCTGGACCGGGGCGCATACATACACGCACCTACCAAGGAGTATCCGGTTGGGGCCTCAAATGACTTGTCAGACATAAACAACAATTACCTTTATTTGCATGAATTCGGGCACAGCGCTGACGGCGAGCCTTTGAACGCCTTTGTAGCTTCCGGGGGGATTGGGTTGGGCGACGGTGAGTCGTTCGTAGCGATGAGGCGTGTTATTCCGGACTTTACGTTTCGGGGTAACTCGACCGCTGTAGACTTGTCGCTGGAAATCCTTGGTAAGGATTTTCCGCTCAACACGGAGACATTGCTGGATACTGCGTCAATAAATAACAGCACAGGCCAGTACCATATCCGGGCTAGATCCAGAGAGGTTATCGTCAAGATCACCACTAACGGGTCTGAGTACGGCTGGACGCTCGGTGATCTGCGCTTTGACATACGCACGGATGGGAAGCGCTAATGTCTAGATACACGACACTGCCGGTAGCCAACAAAGAATACGAGCAACAAAACGAGCAGGTTGCACGCCGAACGATAGAGCAGTCGCTACAAGACATATCTAGCATAGTGGAAGGCAACACAAACAAGACCAACAAGAACTCATCTTTGGCCTTGCGCCGGTTCCAGTTCTTGTTGATGGGAGCTGGCAATGGCTGACGAGATTAAGGTATTGGGCCAAGTGGATGCCGCGGCAACCACCACCACCGTCCTATATACAGTGCCAAATCTTAATCAAACCACTGTCAGCTCTTTGGTCGTTTGTAATCGCACAGGGCATCAGCGCACGTTTAGAGTCAGTGTGCATGTAGGCGGCGCGACAGCAAATGACAAGCAATTTTTGTATTACGACACAGTAATGGCGGCGAACACGACATTTTCAGCCGTTCTGGGTTTAACACTTAATCAAGGCGATGTGGTCAAGGTGTATGCAAGTGACACCGGCCTTAGCTTTAACATGTTTGGTGTAGAGACAAGCTAATGAATCGATATCCGGCGAAACCGATGATGGACCAGATGGCGCAACATGGGCGCTACGGCGACACCATGCTTGTGCATATGAATCCTGTTGAGGTGGCTGGTATTGCGGCCTTGTCACCGACCGGTAAGCTGACCACCAACCCTGTCACTGGACAGCCGGAGGCGTTCCTCCCTCTATTGTTCGGCGCGCTTGGTGGCGCTTTAAAGCTGGGCACACTGGGCACAGCGGCCCTGAGCGGGATTGGCACGGCGGCAGTTACAGGTGACCTCAAGCGGGGACTGCTGGCTGGCGTCACATCTGGCCTGACCGCGGGCATTGGCGAAGCATTTGCTGGTGCGGACGCGGCGTCGGGTGTAGCAACCACCGGCTCGGAGGGCTTGCAGTCTGTTGTGGACTCCGGTGGAGACATTATGGGCGCTATAGGCGCTGGTGAAGTGCCCGCAAGCGCGATGACCGCC
>Ga0181397_1000685_pt1 | contig 12525 bp, 5 predicted proteins | sample 20SPOviralmetaG_FD_130126 | JGI IMG/M metagenome (GOLD analysis project Ga0181397, IMG submission 130126) | Marine viral communities from the oligotrophic San Pedro Time Series (SPOT) site, San Pedro Channel, CA, USA - 20 SPOT_SRF_2011-02-23 | ecosystem: Environmental > Aquatic > Marine > Strait...
AAAAAGGCTAGTTTAGCTACAGGTCATGACAATAAAAATTTAAATAATTTCCTCGGAGATAATCCAGCTTTAGATGCCTACTCAAAACTAAACACACAAATAAAAACTAAAGAACAGATTAGAGCAGAAGAAAATTTCTTAGGTAGATTCAGTATGGACATCAATGAATACCAAGAAAGAAGTAGAGAAACATATAGAGCTCCGGTAAGATTTGACGAAATAGATGGTATTGGAGATGCTGGTGAGTGGGCATTAACAACACTTGTTACACAGGCTCCACAGTTAGCGCTGATGGCCGCAACTGGTGGAACATCTTCTTTGTATTTACTAGGAGCTTCTAGTGCCGGCGCTAAATGGAGAGAGCTTAACGACCAAAGAAATTTATTTGAAAGATCTGGTGGTTTGTATGGACACGATTTAAGTTTTGCTTCTATGTATGCTAATGCTATATTTACAGGTGTTGCGGAAGGCGCTTCAGAGCGTATAACATTAGGTCAAGTTAAAAGGGCTAAAGGTTTTTTTAAGGGAACAGCTAGCGATATGTATAAGCTTGGTTGGAAAAATGGTTTACGTAAAAACGTTTTTGATTTCAAAAGCTTAAAAAAGAATGGTGGTATATACTTAAAAGATTCTTTTAACGAAGGTTTCTCTGAAGTTGTAGCACAAGTATCAAGCAACGTGGCTGACATAGCTAGTGGAACAATGGATGCATCTGAATTATTTGAAGGTGTACCAGAATCTTTCGCTAGCGGTTGGGTTGTTTCTAATGGTATAAAAACCATGGGTGCTTTAAAAGGTTTAACAAAACCCTTTAGGTCTAAAGATACAAACCAAAGGGTTGGTGAAATATCTGATAGACTAAAAGAGTTGTCTATTGAATCAGCAAATCCAGATATTACAAAAGAAAGATTTAACGATATACAGACAGAAATGGCTAATCTTGTTAATGAAAGCGGTAAGATAATGCAGAATGATATTGCCCGTATAGATGCTATGAATAAGGGTGATAAGAAAAGCTTAATAAAAATAGAGCAAGATAATTACAAAGATAGAAAAAGAGCCGAAGAAATAAAGAACGACAAGACGTTAACACCTAAACAGAAATCAAAAGAACTATCAGGCTTACAGAGAAAGGTTAATAGACGTAACGCAACTAAAGATAAAATACTAAATAAGTATCCACCTGAAATGGTAGATGCTAATTACAAAAGAAAAATAAGAACCATGCAGCAGATGGCTAACCTAGCCAAAGAGCATGGAGCGCCAGAACTTAATATAAAAGAAGTTAATGGCAAAGAGTTTTCAGAAGGCAGATCGCAACATGAGCAAAATATGTCAAGAGAAAATGTTGAGAAAGTTTCTAAGGCTAATAAAGGTTTAGTAAAAGCTTTACAAAGTATTATTAAAGACACTAACTCAACTCCACAAGAAAAGAAAGATGCTCAAGCTATGTTAAAAGATGCTAAAACGCAGGTCAGTTTAGCTGATAATTTACTTAGAACCAGTGACAATGGTGTCATGCAGCCTAAGTTTGATGATAAAGGTAATATAACTGGCATCGACATAATGATAAATAAAGATGCTATTATAAAGAACGGTAAACTAAACACCGCTGCACACGAGTTTATACATGCTGCATTTGCGAATACACTTAAGTTTGACCCTCAAATGAGAGAGATACTTGGTCAAAAATTAATGGACATATTAACTAACGACAAGAACGTGTCATTTAATTCTGAAGCTAAAAGAAGAGAGTTTTACAAAAGAGTTGCGGCTTATAATTCAAACCAACAGGGTGAAGAAATGTTAGCTATAGCGGCTGAGATGTTAATAGATGGCGATATTATTATAAAGAAAACTGGATTACAAAAGTTAGCAGATTTATTTAACAAGTTTGTTAACGTAATGTTTGGTTATGACATGAGACTTAATGACAACCAAGTTGATGAAATAACATTTGATAGCGTAGATGATATAAAGAAGTTTTTAGTTTTATATAAAGACTCTATAGAAAACAATAAACCTAGTCCAGCAATAGCTAAGATGTTAGCTAAAGGCGCTAATGGTAAAATGTTTAAAGATGCTAGAACACCTAAAGAAAGAAAAGATCAATCCTCGTTTAGTAAAAACATAGACGCTATTGAGGATAAAAATTCTGATTGGAAAGGTTCGTTTGATAATTTCACTCAAAATCCAGATGGTACACCTAAGTACGAAACAAAAGAAGACTTTCAAATGTCTGACGATTTTTGGCCTGCTATGACTGAGATAATGAATTCGAAGCCTTTGAAAAATTTAATACAGTCAGGCGTTGCATCAGAAACAGGCATTGACTCTCAACAAGAAATGGATGATTTTGTTAGACAAACTTTAGAAAATATTCAAGATAGATTCATGGGTGGTTTAACTAAAAAAGCTAGAAATGAAATAAAGAAAATAGAGGACCAAAGGGCTAAGGGTGAGTTAACAGCTAGAGAAACAGCAGAAGCAGTTGATAAAATTAAAAATGATCCTAAGAATAATAAAAAAGGTTTTGACCCGTCTGCTACTAATGGTAGTTTATTTGGTTGGTTAACTGGCGTAGCTGGTGGTGCTGGTAAGTCTGTTATATACAGAGCAAGAGGCGATGTAATGAACAAGTATAAAAGGACTGTAGAAAAAGGTGCCGTATCAACAGAGAAACAAATAGGGGAGGGACGAACAATAGGAGATGTTATAAGTGATAAAAAAGATAACCTATTTAAAGCTATTGATGAAGCTGACATGACACCTAGATTAAAAGATAATACTAAGAGTGAGGTTGATGGTCTAGTTATGATTATGGAAGAAATGGGTCTTAGTAAGAACGTTATTGATTCTATTGTTGATAGTATATCTGACTCTAATATACCATTAGAAGATATACTAGATGATGGTCAAAGTGTGTTTAAAAATATAAGAGACTTATTAACAAATGTTTCAAGATACAAAGGAGGTAAGTTCCAAACTTCTAGAAAGTTTGAAGATGAAAAAGTTTCATCAGAAAAAGAAGCTTCACCAGAGGGAGCTCTGTTTCCTGTGCTAGAAGCCGTGTCAGCTGAATTTGGTGTAGATCCACTTCGTATATTAGCTAAGCAAGATTTAGACGGAACACAAAGAAAGTCAGCACAGGGCTTTATATTTGATAAGTTTGTTAAAGAAAATGGTAACCTTAACTACAGGTTGTTAAATGCTTTAATGGCTAAGGGTTACGACTCAGCTGGTAGATCAACTTTTATAGCTAAAGGAGGCTTAAAAGTATTTTATGATAAAATGAAAAGAGCTGGTGGCGTCAACAATGAAACCGGTGCTGGTCTTAGGCAGCAAGATAGAAAGCCAATAATAACAAAACAAGATTTTTTAAATAGGTTTGGTATTAATGAAGATGGCACAAAGATACCTGGAACTAAAAATGATGGCGCTATAAGAGAGTTAGTTATACAGGTAGCATCGTTAGCCGCTAATCAGTCTATAATAATAAACTCTACAGAAAATCAATTAGCATTACCTAGTGATATAGCTAGGTTAAGTGAAGGTAAATCTGAATCAGCTTTTAGCTTTGGTGGGTATGGAAAACTATCTAAGCAATTTGAAAAGAAAAATGCAGCGCCAAGAGTTATAGCAACGACTGGTCAAAGAACAGATAGCAATGGCAAGGTGTTAGAAGATAGATCTTCTGAAATAAATATTATAGATAGAGATGCTAAGTCTCCTTATCATAAAAAATTGACTACCGGTAAGCACATGGACCAAATACATAATAGGTTTCATAAGTTTAGTAACAATAAACACTACCAAACAATAATGGACACGGTATCTGGTGGTATAAAAAGCCAGAGCTATGGTACTAAGGAAGAGTATAATAACTACGTCGAAGACACTCAATCAAAGCAATCATACGCTGGAAGACAGAATATAACATCTAAAAAACGTATAAATAAAAACTTCTTAAAAAACTTTAACAAAAAAGTTAATGACAACAGATTAAAAGTACTATATGAATACAGCAAGGATGTAGAAAAGTATTTACAAAAATACCCTAAAGACGCATGGGCCTTTGCCTTAATAGTATCTGATACTGTTAACAATCAGTCTGGCGCAGTCACAAGAATAAATATACCAACTGGATTTTATTTAACTGACAAGAGTGGTAATCCTGATCTCGTTACTTTAGTCATGGAAGAACATACTTCACCTCAGAAGTTAATAGCTAATGTACTATTTAACGCTGCTAGATTCGGTAGGGTTGATAAAGTATTTCCTGTTATAAGAGCTATCGCTATGCAAGGAGCTTTAGCAGAGACAGATGACAAAGCTGTTGGTGCAGCAGGCTTTGGTAATAACTTACCTCCTATATTTTATAGTGAAGTTTTGCCACTAATAGAAAACGGTAAGCTTGATAAAAAAATAATGGGTTTAGGTTTAGCATCTATGATAAGATACGCTGTACCATTAGTTAATAAAAAGACGGGCGAGATTGTTTATATAAATCTAAATAAATATAAAATGATGGACGGTAGAACAATACCAGAGGTGTTTGGTGTTGGGGTTAAAGGAACTCCGTCTAAAGCTGAAATTAAATTACAAAACACGTTAATACAAATGATATTAACAGGTAAAATAACTAAAGCTGAAGCGAAAGAGATTATGAAAAAATCTCCTAGTAAGTTTTTGCAAAGTCTAGAAAAGAATTTACAAGTAAGAAAAAACGTAACAAAAGCAGGTATACTATCGTTGCAGCAGAACAGCATGCTAAGCCAAGGACCCGTTGAAGTTAAAGGTATGTCTACATTTGATTTTGACGACACACTTGGAGTAACTAAGTCTGGCGTTAGAGTTAGAGTGCCTAATAAAGATGGTCAACCTAAACCAAGCCGCAAGGTTATATTCTTAGCCGGTGGAGCTGGTAGTGGTAAATCAAATGTTGTTAGTAAATTAAACTTAGAAAAACAAGGATTTAAATTAGTCAACTCAGACATATCATTAGAGTGGTTAAAGAAAAACTCAGGACTACCTGCTAATATGAATGATTTAACCAAAGAACAGTTAAGTCAACTTGGTAAACTTCAACATCAATCAAGAGGAATTGCTAAAAGAAAAATGATGAAGTACCAAGGTAGCGCAGATGGGGTTGTGGTTGACGGAACAGGTGGTTCTACTAAATCAATGCAGAAGCTCGTAGATGAATTCAAATCTAAAGGATATGATGTAAGTATGTTATTTGTAGAAACGTCCTTAGATACAGCCTTAGAACGTAATAGGGCTAGAAAAGAAAGATCGTTGCTGGATAAAATTGTAGAACGTAACCACGAGTCTGTTAAAAATAATAAATCAGCTTTTGCAAGTATGTTTGGTAATACCTTTATGGAGGTTAATACTGATAACTTAGGTTTAAAAGATGCTATGCCTATAGAGTTGGTGAACAAAATGAATCAATTTACTAACTCTTACGAAAAGCTTAGACTTGATGCAGCTGAGTTTGCTGAGCAGGGTGATTCAATACTAGAAGCTGGTGGTAATTTTGATTTCTCAGAGTTTAACGAAGTTGTTGAGGGTAGACCCGGACCACTGCTTGGCAAAGCTTTAGAGCGAGCAAATAAGTACGGGACTAAAGACATGTTTGTACTAACTGCTAGACCTCAACAATCTGCTAAAGCTATACATGAATTTTTAAAATCGCAAGGGCTAAATATACCCATAGAAAACATAACAGGTTTAGCTGATAGCACGGGTGATGCTAAAGCTACTTGGATGTTAAATAAATTTGCAGAAGGATATAATGATATGTATTTTGTAGATGACGCTTTACAAAACGTTGAGGCCGTTAAAGATGTTTTAAATCAATTAGATATTAAATCAAAAGTTGTTCAAGCTAAGCTAAATAATGTTAACAAGCTAGTAGAACCTGGTAGTGAATCTATGTTGAGTAAGGTAATTAATCCTGGTAATGTACTAAACCCTAAAGATCCTATGGATAAGGAGTTTAATGACATGCTTGAGCGTAGGTTTAAAGTTAAGTCTGATAAAGTTGTTTATAATGCTGATGCTAAAAAACTTGGAGGTAAATTTAATTTACGTAGATTTTTAAAGAACTTATACATACCACCTTCTGCTGAGGATTTTAAAGGTTTGATATATAACTTTATTGGCAAAGGGAAGCAGGGTGATGCTGACTTAAAGTTCTTTGCTGAAAAGCTATTTAAACCATTTGCTGAAGGTATTAGAAACTGGAATGCCAACAAACAAGGGATGGTAGATGATTATAATGCTCTTAGAAAAAACTTCCCTAACGTAAGAAAGTCTTTAAGAGACAAGGTGAAAGGAACAAACTTTACCGTTGATACAGCTATTAGAGTTTATCTTTGGGATAAAGCTGGTTTTGATATACCTGGTTTAGATCCTGCAACTAGAAAAGCTTTATTAGATTATATTACCAATAAACCTAACGCAATGAACTTCGCTGACATATTATCCACTATAACTAAGATGCCAGAAGGTTATGTGGAACCTGACGAAAACTGGATGGTTGGTGCTATAGGCTCTGACTTAAGAAACTTGGTAGATAAAGTTAGTAGAAAAGAATTTATATCAGAGTTTATAAACAACAAGGATATAATAATGTCTCCAGATAATTTAAACAAAATAGAATCTATACATGGCACTGAATTTAGAGAGGCCTTAGAAGATATACTTTTCCGTATGGAAAATGGAAGTAACAGGCTGCGAGGCTCTGGTAGAATTGTTAATAGGTTTACAGAGTGGATTAATGGATCTGTTGGTGCTATTATGTTTGTTAATATGAGATCAGCTTTACTACAGAACCTATCTATAGTAAACTTTATAAATTGGAGTGACAATAATATATTTAAAGCTGCGGGTGCTTTTGCTAATCAGAAGCAGTTTTGGACAGACTTTTCTATGTTGTTTAACTCACCAATGTTAAAGCAAAGACGTAAAGGTTTACAAACAGATGTGTCGGCATCGGAACTAACTAAATCGTTTGCTGAAAATGGTTATAATCCTAGAACTGTTATTAACTATTTATTACAAAAAGGATTTCTACCAACACAAATTGTTGATAGCTTTGCTATTGCTTTTGGTGGTGCGTCTATGTACAGAAATAGATTTAAAAAGTATGTAAAGGAGGGTATGAATTCTAAACAGGCTCACGAACAAGCTATGTTAGATTGGCAGGAGGTTGGTGAAGAAACGCAACAGTCTTCTAGACCTGACTTAGTGTCGCAGCAACAAGCTGGGCCTTTAGGTAGATTAGTTTTAGCTTTTCAAAATGTTACAATGCAGTATGGTAGGTTAACCAAGAAGGCTTTAGCTGATTTAATGAACGGTAGAGGTGATTTTAAAACTAATGTATCTAAAATATTATACTATGGAGCTATACAAAATGTTATATTTGCTAGTCTTCAATCAGCATTAGCGTTCGCATTATTTGGTGATGATGAAGAAGAAATAGAAAATAGAACACAAAGAACTTTTAATCAAGCACTTGATTCATTTTTAAGAGGTACAGGTATATACGGCGCTTTAGCTTCAACATTAAAAAATACTATTATACAGTGGAAACAACAACAAAAGAAAACTTTTGGTAAAGAAAGATTAGAAAAAATTGGATTAGAGGTTATAAATCTATCTCCACCAATTGGTAGTAAGTTAAGAAAAATATACAATGCTTATTACGCTGAGAAGTATAACAAGGGTGTGAGCGAAGAGTTAGGTTTTAGAGTTGAGAATCCTAAACTTAAAAAGTGGTCTAGTCTTATAGAGGCAACAACAAACATACCATTGGCTAGAATTATGAATAAGGCCAATAACTTAGAAGAGGCTGTAACTGGTAATCACGAGACGTGGAAAAGAGTAGCTTTAGTTATGGGTTGGAACATGTGGGACTTACAAATAAAAGATCAAGAATTAGAGGATGCCAGAGATAAAGCTAAAGTTAAGCAAAAAGAAATTACAAAGCAGGAAAGAATAGATGAAAAGAAAGCTGAGCAAGAAGAAAGAAGAAAGCAAGGTTATAGAACCGTTAGATGCTCTGGCACAAGATCTAGTGGTGGCAGATGTAACTTGACCACTGAAACTAAAGCTAGAACGTGGAAGTGTATGCACCACATGGAATTTAGAGACGGTATGGATAGAGACGGAGATGGAGTAAAAGAATACCAATGTAAAGCAACAACGGGATCTGGTAGAAGGTGCCGCAATAAAACAGAGAACAGAAACAAAAAATGTTATGCACACCAATAAACGTGTAATAATAATAGTATAACAAAAACAATAAGATATGATAAATTGGATTAACTCGTGGAATGCGGGTAACAAAAAGGAAAAATACGGCGTTAACATAAGATTAGGTACATTAACTATATTTGAATTAATGCTCTGTCCTTGCGCTGTGTGTGATAAAAAGCAGTGTGCTAGGTTTAGGTTTATGATTTTAAACTTTGGATTTGAAATATAAAAAATGAAATGGATAGGCCAACATATATGGGACTTTATATCTAGGTTTCGATCTGACGTTTATTTAGAAGCAACGGAAACTGGAACTATAGCTAGTGGTGGTAATCTTGGTCTAGACTCAAATAATAAAATAGTAAAAGCAGACACTGAGACCGGCGAATTAAGTTTTGACGGAAATACAGTTGATGGTGTTTTAACATATAAAGACGCTGATGAAATAAAGGTTAGTGAAGAGCTGAAGCTTACAGGTTCTAGCACAGCTACTTTACAGTCAACCAATGGACTATTTAAACTTAAAGGAGCTAATGTTGATGGTGATGATGGGAAAGACTTAACTATTCAAGGTGGAAACGTATTAAGTAACCCAACGGATAAAGACGGTGGAAACGTTAGCATAATACCAGGTATATCCACTGGTGAAAATGATGATGCTAAAGTATCAATCTGGACAAGCTCACCAACCTCCAGTGGTGGTACTAATCAATTTCAAAGAGAGAACTTTGTATTTTATAGTCCAAGAAGAACACAAAATGGCGGTGTTAGGAATTTTAAAACATTCATGATTGATCAGGTTTTAAATGGTAGAGAGGCTACTATAGAAATGAGAGAGGATACTGGCGATACTTATTTTAGAACGTGGCCCAACGTATATAACACAAGCGGTTTCCCAGCTGGTGAAATAATTTTTGAGCCTGGGAAAAATGGTGCTAACATGCCTATTGGTGATGCTAGATTTAACTCATCTGGTAAATTTAAATTTTCTAACGCGGCTTATAGTAGCAATGCTAATTTTGGTTTTATCGAAACGAGTAGTAAAGAAATGACTATAGGAACTGTTGATAGTGCTGGCGCTGCTGGGCATTTAAATATTAGTCCCAACGGTGACACAAAAATAACTTCAACTTTATATTCAGAAAATATATTCGTTGGTGATAATCGTAAAATATATTTTACAGGTGATACAGACAATGTAACAAAAACAAGCTTGTATGTAGTAGATCCAACAAGTGCTAACAGCATACTACTTCCAGATGCTAGTGGTACAGTTGCTTTAACAAGTCAACTAGATCATGACGCATTAACAAACTTTGTGGCAAATGAACACATAGATTGGACAGGCGCAAGTGCTGGTACCATACATGCTACCAACTATAGTAACGATAACGATGATGTTAGTGTGGCTAATTTAAAAACAAGATTAGCTGGCGGTTTTGCTAGTAACGCTGTTAGTATAGGTGACTCTGATGATACAGTAACTATACCAGGTAACCTGACTGTAAGCGGGACAACAACAACGATTAATACCACTGATTTAAATGTTGAAGATAAGAATATAACATTAAATTATCACGCAACAAATGACACATCTGGTTCTGCTGATGGTGCTGGTATAACGGTTCAAGATGCTGTTAACGCTACGACTGATGCTAGTATTGCTTGGAATGCCACTGATGATACTTGGGACTTTTCTCATAAAACGGTTATGCCTGACTTGAGTAGGGTTGATGGAAGATTATTTTTAGGTTCAGCAAGTCTTTCTACGGCATTTAGACCCAACACAGTTAGTTCGTCAAAAACTATAGACCTACCTAATATTTCTGGTATGGCCGCAATACTAGACCCATTCGCGGGATCATACTCAAATGGCACTCTTTCTCCATCAGCTGGTGTATATACGGCTGTCACAAATTTAAGTATGGGAGATGTTTATAATTTAAACTCCACAGCTGTAGCCATAACACCCACACCTCATGGTAGTCTAACAATAATGCTAACCGACTGTTGGGTTTATGTAACAACACCAAACTATACAACTTCGGGGATTGCAAACACTTCTAATTGGGCTTTTCAAATAGGCAAAACCTCAAACGTTGGCGGTTATAATAAAGCTAAGGGTTTTGAGGGATTAAAAAATAGGTTAGCTTATAATCAAGCTCCAAATAGAGTAAACGTACACCGCATAACCCATTTTCCTAACGCAAGCAGTAATTATGGAAACCCAGAGCCAGGTTTACCGTTAAAAGTATGGACAGATATAGATCCGTCTGGGTCCGCTAGTGTTGGTAGTGAATCAATTATGTCAATTAGATTAGTAACTCAATATACAATAATACCTTCTTAATATGGCTTTAACAGATAAGGAATACGAAAAATTTTACAAAGAAACTGGTAGCGGTAGCGACAAAATAGCTGCCGCCAACAAAGCGTATGCTAAAACAGCATTTGAATACAGTGCAACACATGGATTTAGTGATATAATAGACGACTATCGTTTAGGTCCAATAATATATATGATGCAGCAAATGCAAGATGAGTTAGATTATTTAAGAACAGAGATAGATGCTAATAAAAATAAAGCTTCATTTCCTGGGTTTGGTAATAAAAACATTCAAGCATTAGCTGGTAATACAACAACTATATCATCTAGTCAAGCTAGTGCTATTACAGCTAATACAGCTAAGACAGGGATAACGTCACAGGAACAGAAAGATATTGCTAACACTAAATCAGAGGTAGCAAATAATGTTTCTGAGATATCAAAGAATAAAACTGCTATATCAACTAATACCAATGCTGTGGTTGCATCGATAAGAGTAGGTTCTTATCCTCCTTCTAATAATTTACTAGCAGGTACTACTCAGAGTCACGGGTCTGAAATAGTTTATGACGCTAGGCAAAAGAAATATTTTCTAAATATTTATTACATAGAAGACACACCAGCTACAGGTGGTAAGAAGGGTCAAAGAATAATAAGAGCAGGACAAATAGAATTAAGATAATAAGATATGGCAAAATTATATTTTCAATCATCAGCTGTAAATTCAGGCATACCTTTAACCACTAAGGGTAGAAGCATTACTGGTGGTGATATAAAAAAAATACTAATAACAAATTACGATGATAGCACGGAGTGTAAGATAAAATTGTTTTTAGATAATGATAGCGGTACAACAAAAATTCTTTATAGTACTGTTATACCACCACTAGTGTCTTTAATATTAGATGACAAAGATACACTTAGGCACGATAGTGTTAATTTTAAAATTAAATTACAAACGTTCAGCGACGCTGATTTACAAATACTAGTTATGCAATGATACTAACAAAAGAAATAATAGAAAAAGCCGTTAAGCAAAAAAATTACAAATGGTTTGAAACAGGTGATTATAACCTTAACATAGTTGGAGTTAGAAATTCTGACACGGGAACTAAAGTAACAAATAAGTTTGACGACAAAATAACACTGTCATTTAAGTGTGGTGGTGATTGGGAATTTTATGTTTACGACTGTACAACTGACCCCGGTAGGTATTGGGTGGAAAATATAATGAGAAAGGAAGGGGTGGCCGTCTTGAAAGAAGGGCAGTATCCTGGTTCTCATAAGATTAGATTACATCAAGGTAGGTATGAGGCTTTAGGACAAACAAAACCTGTAACCGTTTATCGTGACGCTAACAAAGACGGCAAGTTTGATTTAAGCGATGATAATACTCAAACAGGTTTGTTTGGTATTAATATACATAGAGCAACTAAATGGGGCGGTAAAAAGTCTAGCCAAGTAGATAAGTGGTCTGCAGGTTGTCAAGTAATAGCGGCTAACGACGACTGGCATGAGTTTATGGACATATGCAGAGTAGCAAGAGATAAGTGGAGTAATAGCTTCACGTATACATTATTAGAAAGCAAAGATTTATAAAATGAAAAAACTATTATTACTATTTTTGATTAGTACAATTTGTACCGCTCAAATAAAAGACTTCTTCAAGTACTCAACCTTTTACACATCGATGTCTATGAATACATCTTTTGTTGAAAGAGAAAATTACACAGCAATAAACAAGGGCTACGAAGATATAACAACAATTAACCCATACGATTACAGTGTAACGCTTGGATTGAGAAAAATAGCAAGATTTGATTATGAGACAAAGAGACAAACATGGTACACGGGTACTGAAAGAAATACTGCAGACAACGTTACTATTGGCAATGCTAACGGCTGGGAGTATTTGTTTAATTATTCTTTTATAC
>Ga0181397_1000687_pt1 | contig 12520 bp, 18 predicted proteins | sample 20SPOviralmetaG_FD_130126 | JGI IMG/M metagenome (GOLD analysis project Ga0181397, IMG submission 130126) | Marine viral communities from the oligotrophic San Pedro Time Series (SPOT) site, San Pedro Channel, CA, USA - 20 SPOT_SRF_2011-02-23 | ecosystem: Environmental > Aquatic > Marine > Strait...
AGCGGGTTTCTTAAACCGATTCTTACCGGTAATAGCTGCGATGTCAGACGCTTTGAGTACGACTCGTTTAACGCCTATATCTTTAAGATTCCATTCCTTATCACGCATAACGGGGTAAACATCCCCGCACGCGCGTGCATCGTTCAGTGCATCGTGAGCACCGTCGAACTCTTCACCAAAAATATGATCGTATACGGTAATCAATTTATGGTTTTTCAAGGTCGGGTATATCGATCTCGCCATGCCCAAAGTATCAACAAATGTCACGTCATCAAAGGGTTCCGTATCAAAACCTCGGCGGTAACATTCTGAAAAGAATACGTTTTCGTCGAATGCAGAATTGTGTGCGACGAGTAGTTTTGTATCTTTCGTAGCTTCTTTTAAGGATGCGTAGAGGTACCCGAACGGTTGTCCATTCTCTCTCGCGTACTCCTGTGTAATACCGTGTACGTGCGTCGCCGCAACATCAAATGTATCCGGGTACACTGTACCGTGATACGATCCGAGTTCACGTCCTTTAGAACTGTATTTTACAAATGCTAACGTTAACATTCGACATTTATCAAATTTTTGAATATTTTCACGCGTCGCCTTTTCACCGTAACGTGTTGTTGGAAGACCTATGGTCTCTGTATCCCAAGCAATGTAATTCATTATAAAAAACTTAGTTTGATTTCTTTAAGCATAATGTGTACACTTAGGTTTATTATAAAAGATTATTTTCTAAAATTTTCTAAAAATCTCCGGCCTATAATAAACCAAGCAAAACTAAAAAAAAATATTTCATCCTCAGTATCCATTTATACTGTATCATGGTAAAATAATGTCATCACCATCTCTACACGAGTCGAAGCTATCAAACGCATCTTTAAACGTTCGTAAACTACCTATCGGTTTCACACGACTTCTTAAATCACAAGATGCAATCATTTCATAGACAACACTCCCATCGACGATCTCTTCTTCGACAAGTATCTCTTTCAAGTGTTCAAGTTTAACACGGTATGTATTAAGGAGTTCTTTTACTTCCGTATAACAATTTTCAACTATATCGTGTATTTCTATATCGATATGATTTGCCGTCACGGGGGATATAAGATCGGGGTTAATGTTCATTTTACCTATAGTTTCACTCATACCGTACGTAGTCACCATTTCACGTGCAATGTTAAACGTTTGTTGAAAATCACTGGATGCACCCGTAGTAACGTGTTCTCGTCCATAAACAATCTCTTCGGCTGCGTGACCACCGAGTGCGACCTTAATTTGTGATAAGAGATAATCTTTCGTATACATACCTATATCATCCGTAGATGGTTGAAAATATGTAACACCACCCGCGTCACCTCTTGGTAATATACTCACTTTACGAACTTCATCGTATTCACGCATGAGTACACCAATAATAGCATGTCCCGCTTCGTGGTATGCAACTCGTGCTTTGCGCGCTCCAGAAACGGAACGGTTTCCTTTAGCACCGACAACTATTCTTTGGTACACGTCTTCGACAATATCCGGTGTTATCATCCCAGATTTTCCATCGCGGACAGCTCGTATCGCACATTCGTTCATAACATTTGCAAGATCGGCGCCGGAAAACCCCGTCGTTTGTTTTGCAAGATCGCGAAGACTTACGTCGACGCTTAACATTTTATCTTTGGCGTGTACTTTGAGTATCTCTTCGCGTCCGTGTACATCGGGTAAAGAAACTTGTATTTTACGATCGAATCTACCGGGTCGTAATAACGCATCGTCGAGTATATCGATACGGTTTGTTGCACCAATAACAACAATTTGAGAAGTGTTATCAAACCCATCCATCTCGGTCAAGAGTTGATTAATTGTTTGTTCGCGTTCGTCATTCGATGCAAACCCATTCATACTCCTTTTCTTACCAATCGCATCAATTTCATCTATAAAAATAATACATGGCTCATTTTCTCGGGCTATTTCAAACACTTCTCTGACCCTTTTTGCACCAACGCCAACGAACATTTCAACAAACGATGATCCTGAACACTGAATAAAAGGAACGGACGATTCACCCGCTATTGCGCGTGCTAAAAGCGTTTTACCCGTACCTGGTTTACCCGTTAATAACGCGCCTTTTGGTATTTTAGCACCCGTACCAAAATATTTTTCAGGTTGTTTGAGAAAATCAACGATTTCTTCGAGTTCGTCTTTCGCACTATCTATACCCTGAACATCCTCAAAACGCGTTGTTATTTGACTTTCCACGTCAATGTCATTTTTCATCATGGAAAATGCACTTTGGCCACCTCCACTAAACATTCTAAAAATTGCAAAGAAACCTATAGTAATGAACATGAATGATACAAAATCGTTAAAAGTTCCACCGATTGGTGTTCTAACTAAATCAAAATCAATTTGACTCTCAGACATGGTTTTCCAAAAATCTTCCGAGGGTGTATAATACGACGTACCCACGGTTCCATTCTTTTCTTCGAAGTATACGATATCACTTTGAGGATTTATTTCCGCTTTAACGATTTCGTTTTTCTTAACACCTTTAATAAAATCACTATACATTCGATGTTCATATTCAGGTTTCTTTTCTATTTTTATAGGTGGGGAACTAAACAATTTTGATACGGTTGATATGGTCCCCATTATACTTAATTGTAAGAATATAATTATAATAATAGGATGTTTATCTATAAATTTTTGTAATTTTTTACGTTTTTTTCTTAAACGTTTACGGAACTGTTTCCAGTTCATCTTATAGTATATTTCTAAATTAAACACGTGTATATCTCGCAAAACTCTCTTTTTCACCTGTATAATATAGCTTATACGATTCAATAATACTTGGTACTTTATATTTATCGGGCATACATGCTGGTATTCTCGTTAGTCCGTGTTTAAAGTCGTGTATTGGGTAATACGCAGTTTCACTCTCACGAAGTTCGAAATGTGAAGGTTTGTTTTTATATAACCAAAGTATATGTTTAGAACACGCGTGTACTTTACCAAACCGTTTAGTATATTCGAGTGCGAGTGACATTCCAATTTCACCCGCAAAATTATAATTGTTTATGTTTGAAGATATCCATAGCGTTGTTGGATGTTTTTTGTGTGCGGCTTTATACCCTCGGCGTGCCCCATTTACCGTATAGGGTGCATTTGATTCCACGTATTCCGTTTGATCGGAGTAAAACCATGCGGTATACATCATTTGACATATTTCGAGTAGAATCTTGATTACGTGTTGATCACAATACATATAAGCAAGCTCTTCGGGGTTCATAGATAAAAAGAAAATATTCATTTTGTAAATTGTTTTTTATTAAAAATTGTGTAACTTAAGTTTTATTCATCTCCTCCATCTGAAATGTATTCTTCTTCTACATTTTCGTCCTCATCCTCGTCTTGTTCTATATCAAGACCATCATCTTCTCCGGGTACATCTTCATCGGGTACATCTTCGTCTTCTTTCATGTTTTCTATTTCCTTTTCCTTTTCAATCGCCCTTTCCTTCTTTTTCTTTCTATTCAAGGAACTCGCGGAAGGTGTATCAAACATCTTCTCTAGTTTTTTCCATTTTACTTCAATGAGTTTTTGTCTTTTTTTATATTTATCGTTCATTGAATCTATAAATTCTTTAGAGTACCCAATCTTTTTTAAAGTTGAGGATAATATTTTAATAGGTGGTGGTTTAGACTTTGAATAATACATTTCATTCAAATGTGTCATTTCGTATAAAAGTTTAACACGGATTTTACCATTCTTCAAAACGTTCAGTTTCACACTTATTGTATCCAAATATTCAATGTGATTTTCTTTGTATACGTTTATCTTTTCTGGTGTAGGTATTTGTTCAACGTATGGTTTTTTAAATGCAATACCCATTTCTTTACAGTTTCTTTCCAAACTTTCCAAATAATCTTTTTTATTTTGAACGTAAAAAGGTTGTCGATCGGGTCCAGGTTTATATTTAGCATTAACAATATCATAAACGAGAGAACCAGGTAAAAGTTGTTTCTGTAGCGGTTTAATTACTTGATTAACTTTTTCATGGCTAAAACAACCGGGTGTTTTTATTTTTTGAAATGTGTCGGGGGATTGAGTAGTCATTTTAACTTACTTTATACTTCTATTTTATTACAACTTAGGTCTAATTCACACTCTAAAATGTGATGGGCTTGAAAATTCTGGAGCGACTCAAATGGGCCCCATAATTCGATAACTTTACGGTTTTTATCATACCACATGTACGATAACTCGAGGTAACGCGTTAACCAATAAAACTTTTTACCGTTCTTACCGATAAACTTGAAAATATCATCCTCGTTATAACATGAAACGTCAAACTGACTGTAATGAGCACTTGGTGGTTTGTATGGGGCCATGGTCTTTTTGGTTTGTCTTACTCTTATTAAGCGTCTCTTGTTTAAGCCTTATATGTTTTTGTGTATAGAGTCCTTTTTTAGCTTTCTTGTCGTTCTTAGTGACACGAGTCTTAAAGGGATCTTTCATACATTACTTTTTATTTTTTTTATTAGAAGACTTAGGTGTTAAAAAAAGTCCTCTTTGTAACTTTGCAATGGATTTGATAAAGTTGGGAGATAAAGTTACTTTGGGTTTTTTCTTCACTGTCTTGTTATTTGACATTTTAGGTGTTGTGGACGATCCACACGAATTTGCAGGTCTCGGTTGTTTTGGCATTTATATAGCCTGTTATTTTTTTATTAAACTGAGTGTATCAAATCATTTTTCCACATATCAATATAATTCGTATTTTCCAATACCTCGAGTTCTTTCATCGTTTTTAATGTATCATCCTTGAGACTTTCTACAGCTTCATGAGTGTACTGATATGTTTTAATGTTTAATAAGTAATCGTACGAATTCTCTATTTTATCGAAAATTGTACTCATTTCACTTTCCAGTTCGGATCTTTTCCTCTTAAAAACTTTCAATTTTTCATGTATAACCATTTCAACAAATTTATACGTATTTTTTAATTTTTTTACTTTCTCTTTCAATGTAGTTACTAAGTGTATTTTTCTTTTCTTATACGTTTTAGTTCGTATATCAACGAAATCCAATAAAATATCTTCCGGTGTTTCGTATTTATGTATACCTTTCGTTGGGTGAAATAAATGCATATTAGACGTATGAAACGATTTTTGTAATTTGAAATCTTTTATAACATCGTCACCGGTATAACCCATAATAACAAAATCAATATCATCTGTTGTACTGTTATTCACGTAGCTTGTAATTTTCTTCTTTTCCACAAGTGTATCGAGGTATTCTTTATAATCTTGTGTCCATCTACATGGAGGTAATTCTGTAATTTTAATAGTATCTCCGTAACGTTTCCAAATACCTTCGGTAACCCAAATAGTATTATCGTTACTAAAAACAGTTCCTTTGAAATTATTAAACCAAGGTTTCATAGGAATGACGTTTTCACCACTTATAACACGTTTTATGTTTGTGCGTATATCAGCCGGGTTAAATGGTGGTATATACGAGCTAAAACCCGTACCTATACCTTCCGTACCGTTTACTAAAACAGTTGGTAAAATAGGAACATAATATTCGGGTTCGATCTGTTTACCATCGTCGTCCATATATTTTAAAACGGGGTCGTCTCTTGGATCAAATATCTTTCTTGCAATTTTTGTAAGTTTTGTAAATATATACCTCGTTTGACTCGCATCTTTACCACCCATCAGTCTTGTACCAAACTGACCACATGGTTCGAGTAAATTAATATTATTCGACCCAACAAAATCGTGTGCCAATTTTACAATCGTATCCGCCAAAGACACTTCACCGTGATGGTACGATGTTTTCTCCGATACATAGGCTGCTAATTGAGCGACCTTCATTTCAGATGTGAGGTTTTTAGAAAAACATGCGTATATAACTTTTCTTTGTGATGGTTTTAAACCATCCGATACGTGTGCAATAGATCTTTTCAGGTCTGCGAGACTGAAATTAACGAGATCTTTATGAATAAAATCGGTTATACCGAGACGTTGAATGTTTCCATAAGGTACCTCGAGTTCCGATACATCTTTTTCTGTACTCTCAAGTAGCCATTTTTTACGTAAATCAGATTTTGATTTATCGAATGCGAGAATGATAGATTCATTCATTTGTGTATCTGTATCAAATTGAACAGTGAGATCTTTTATTTTTTTAAAGTATTCGCGTGCTTCTGCAGATGTAGATGTACCAAGGCCTTTGTAATACTTTATTTTCCATGCATTTTTTCCGTTTCCATACCATTGCCTAAAAGTGGAATCTGTGTAAAATGATTTCGTTTCCGAACCCTTGGTGGCTTTGATAATCGGTGTAACCATACTCACGACGAACTTTAAATCAAGTAAACTCGGCCAAAAATAGTGAATCATGTTAAGTATGAGACCCTTGATATGACTTCCGTCGTTATCGGCATCTGTCATGATCATGAGTTTACCGTAACGAAGTTCCGAAAGGGATGTATATACTTTACCTTGTTGAAGACCCAAAATCTTTTTAAGATCATTAAATTCCTTGTTTTCTGTAAGTTGTTTTACACTCGCATCCCTTACATTTTTACATTTACCACGTAAAGGGAAAACGCCATAATGATCACGACCAACAATGGAAAGACCAGCGATTGCAAGTGTTTTTGCGGAATCACCTTCAGTAACAATCAGTGTACACTTACCAGATTGTACGGTACCGGCCTTATTTGCGTCGTCGAGTTTTGGTATACCCGTTATTTTTGATTTACGAACCCCATCCGTTTTTTTTAATTCTTTCATTTCTCGGAACTTTGATAACGCCAATAACTCCGATTGAATGTTCGTTTTCAAAATATTCTTAATGAGCGATTTCGGTGGTTCAAACTTACTCCCAAAATCCTGTAATTTTAAGGTACACTCAGATTTAACTTGGCTACTAAAACTTGGATTAACAAGTGTAGCCTTTACAAAAACGAAAAAGGCATTTTTAACCTGTTGTGGTCTCAGTTTTATCTTCTTCGCCATATCCTCGATAACACCGTTTGCGAGTATATTTGAAACATGATCTACATGAGATCCTCCTTTTGTTGTACAAATACCATTTACGAAAGATACTTGTTCGAAACCATCATCTGACGGCGCAATACATACCGACCATCTATCACTTACAAATGTACACATTTCATCAGATTTGGTATACATTTTTGCATACGAATTGAATGTACATTTCGGTAAAGGTTCGTTTTGAAACTTTACTTTACAGTTTGGTGATGTGCATATATTTGCATCAAAAACTCGTTTTTCAAATATTTTGTATATAGAATCGTCCATTTTCGTCATCCCGAATCTTTTCCAATCTGGAATAAATGACACAGATACGCTCGACGACGTACCAGAATACTTTTTTATGTTAGGTTGAACACATTTTTTCATATTGTCACTCCATTGCTGTGTATATACACACTTATTTTCACCGTCTTTTATCCTAACTGAAAACTTAGACGAATACACATTCGTGAGTTTAGCACCGTACCCATTACGTCCACCGACGAGGCGTTTTTGTGTATCGTCGTAATTTGTACTCGTGAGTAAATGACCAAATGTTAGTTCAGGAGTCCATAATCCTTCTTTTTCGTGCATTTTAACGGCTATACCACCAAGTGGTCCGTTATTTTCAATACTTATTTCACCGCTCAATTTATCAATAGAAACGCTTAACGCGGTTACGCTTTTAGGATACATAGAATTACGATCGATAGCATTTACTAAAATTTCATCGAATATTTTTAAAAGTGCGGGTGAATAGACAGCCGTTTTCTTCTCAAATACACCATTTTCGTGAATCCAGTAGGGTTCGGCAACACGTGATACGGGTCCAACGTATGAATCCGGTCGTTTTAGTATATGTTCAACGTGTGTAAGTTTTTGTATACTTTCACCCATTATTGTCTATTTTATTATACACGATCCTTCTACTTAAGTTAGTTTTGTATTCAATAATATAAATACGGTAAGTTCGTAATTAGATTATTGGTGTGTTTATTTTTTATTTTGATTTGAATTATTTTTTAATATTATTAAATTCTTTCAGTACACTTTTACCTTCCTGTATTTCTGTCTCTATTTCTTCAATTCTTGTATTTATATTCTTAAGAATTAATTTATATTTTTTACGCTTTTCTATACCAATTTGACGGTTTTTCTCTAACCCATATATTTTATTTTTAATTTTAGCGTACATTTGATCATTCGTCATATTATTTCCAGTTGCATTTTTAAAATTTAATTTTCTTTTCGTGGAATTGGACATATACTATATATAAATAATATAAGTACGGCAAGTTCGTAATTAGATTATTGATTGTTTAATATTTTATTTTTCCCGATATTTTACTTACCGGCGCACATTGCACAATATTCTTCCTTTTCTGGAACGATTCTAGGTCTTGTATACATGTAAATGGCAACGGCAATAATTGAAGCGAATATTATTCTTTGTGAATTCATTTTATTATTAATCAATATTATAATTCATCTACGAGACTAACTTCCGACCCGGAATCATCATCTGTATCACTTGGTAAAACATATTCTGTATCAGACAGATCTATCATTTCGTATAAGCCGGTTTTCGTCATTTCGTATAAGCCAGTTTGTTCCAAATCTTTTGTATCATAAAATCCAGAAACGCTATCCTTAGGTATACACTCTAACTCCTGATCAAAATCCCATAAACCATCGCCGACGTGTTCAAGTACAGCAACTTGAAATTCAGTGTCCATATCTTTTATAATTTTTCCTATACATATCATACCATCTTCAAATTCGATGTCAATGATCTGGTTTTCCATTTTATAAACACAAGTTTTAATTCTTAAAGTATATTAAATGAATAACATACTAAGAGATCGGGTTATAAGTGAAAAAGATGCAGTTATGTTTGATATAGATGATACTCTTATTTTTACAAATGGTGTGGCTAATACACCGATGATTAAATTATTATATTACGCAATGAATTTAGGATATAAAATTGTTATTATAACAGCTAGACCTAATAGTATAATTACATCAGCATTTACAAAATGGCAATTAAAAAGATATCGTATACCCTATCATATTCTTATAATAACACCTGCACATAATAAAGGTAATGTAAAAGCTAAATCTGGTTTAAACTATATATTATCAGTTGGTGATCAACCAACGGATCTTACACACTCCCAGTACGCCATAAAAATAGAAGGTTAAGTCTTCCATCTTCTATCACACGTGTGACACGTGACAAATACAGTCATGGGTTCATCGGCACTTCGAGTTTGCATTTGGTAAAAAGTAGTTTTATACCCTCTACATTTACCACATTTAAATAGACCCTTGTAATCTTTATCATGCATATAATTAGCCGCGTGTTGTTTTTTCATTTCTGTTACCGCTATTTGTTCTGCCATTTTCGCGTGAGGTCCTTCAGGCCACAGAGCCTGTGGTGATAAATTAATAACAGTAGACGTTTTAAGTTCACCTTCCAAAATTTTATATTTTAACATTGGTGATTTTTTTAGATTATACATAATACTTAAAAATTTTTGTTTATATCGCTGAACGTGATTACTATTATTAGACGCAGGTGTATCTCCGCATTCTTTTGTTCTTATATACGCCCAATTTGATGTATGTTTTTCTAAGTTTTGAACTATAGCGTTTTCAATCGGTATACCCAGTATTTCTGAGTATTTTTCTTTTGCATATTCCCTAGATAACATCTTTTACTTTATAGTCTATTATTTTCTACTTAGGTGTTCCATTTCAGGTTTCTTACAATCAGAAAATGATTCTGGGGAGCACATGTTAAACGGATCGGAAGTAGTAATTGGTTTATTACGAGTTTGTACCCAAGGTGTATCAAGAACTATATTTTGATACAGTTCAGTTTCTTTTAATATAATATAAACGATTATGAAAGCTATAAATATTTTGATAGTGTTGTTCATTTATTAAAAGCAATTTTTTTATTCCAGTAAAATAGGATGACACGTGCTGTTTTAATAAACGAAAAACGTAACGATATATATGAAATAGATATTGACATATCTCCTTCTAAAAACGAAATTTTCAAATTGTTGAAAGGGAAAGCGAGCTTTCTAGGACAATGGCCTGAAGAACAGGTTGTTATCGTAAAAACTGAACCAGACGAATCTTTTACTAAATTAAATTTAAATTTAAATAGATTACCTAGACCGTTTACAAATATGGAAGTTTTAGGAAGAATACTTCTAATTCGAATGGATGATAACGCAGACCCTCAAAATTTTACATTAAAAGAATATCATAAAATGGCTAAGTATACTCACCCAAGAACGCGCTCTTCATCGATGTTAATTAGTAGACCATTAAGTAGGAATATAAGCTGTTCCTCGGAGTACGGCTTGTGAGTATTTCATACACAATTGGAAATGTGACTGTGCCCAATCAATCGGATTGTCCATTTTAATACCAAGTGGGTTTTCATTTACAGTTTTCATTAAATCCTTGGATTTACTAAGATCTCCCATTTCAACCATAGTTTTATCTATATTTTGTAACCATAACACGTGTTTTTCATTTTTAGGATCGAATTCTTTTACAAACGACATTTATATTATATACTCACACATTCTTTAACCTTGTATCTAATCTTGATTTATAATATCTCTCGTTTATTTCACCGTCTATTTTCTGACCAGATAATGATATTTGAAGTAAATCGTCCTTGTATCCGAAAGTATGGCAATAAAAATAACAAACACCCGTTCCGGTTGACATTTCGTCGAGTTGACTCTTTACCATTTCTTCAGTGAAAATGTATTCTGATATGTTTTCGGGTGTCCTTTTCTTAAAATTTATATTAGGGTTTATTCGAGAAACAGGTTGTTCCAAATTCATGTCTGGCCATACGCCATAGCTTGAACGGTATTTACTCATATAGTCTATACATTCATTAGCAATAATTTTTCTACTAAAACAAATTATACGTGGTTTACCGTCTGGGTCAGTAATTGTTGTATATCCACCTCTTATAACACCTATAAAATAAAACTTCATATTACATTATACCAATATATCTTTATACTTCATCAAAAGATTTGCTTGTTTCAGGTGTATTTTCAAGTGACCTCATTAACATATTTCGTGATATATCCATGTTTTTCTTGCGCATTTTTATCCCCAACTTTTCGCCATTTGTTTCAGTTGTTTGTGATAACCATCGTTTTAATAACCCTTCTCTATTTTCCATAACACGTGATGCGATATTTGTTTTACCGTTTTCATATAGAGCCTCTATAAAAGCGTCACCGGAACTTGGATTATGTTCATTTGAGAAATCACATAACCAATTGAATTCACTTTTCATGGGTGACCTATCCATTTCGTATACCTGTGCTAATGTATATTGTGTAGAACGAAACGTAAAATATTTTACAAGTACAGTATCAACGTCATCAAATGTTTGGTCGGAATAATCATTACCGGAAACACATCGGGTTAATATACGATTTCTACATTTTTTTACAGGTTTAATTACAAATACAGGTTTTACAGTGTGTGTTATCATCTTATTATCTATATAGAAAAAAAACCTTAAGTTAATTTATACAGATGAACTTTCCCAAAACACCCGGTCAATGCGAATATCTAAGGGTTATACAGTCTCCTAAACCTATTGTAATCGCAACAGGTCCAGCAGGTTCTGGTAAAACTATGTTTGGGTGTCAGGTCGCAGCAGAAAAATTAGCAAACAAAGAGTGTAAACGTCTTATACTTACACGACCTATAGTTGCCGCGGATGAAGATATGGGATATCTACCCGGTGAAATGGAACGAAAGATGGAACCGTGGATAAGACCTATGATGGATGTTTTTGAAAACTATCTTACACGTAACCAACTTGAAAAACATGTGTGTGTAGAACCATTAGGGTTTATGAGAGGTCGGACGTTTAACGATTCTTTTATAATTGCAGATGAAATGCAAAATAGTACACCTAACCAAATGAAAATGCTTTTAACGAGATTGGGTGATAATTCAAAATTAATTGTTATGGGTGACCTGAAACAAAGTGATTTAGGTCCAAGAAATGGCCTCGCTGATGTTGTTAAACGAATAAAGGGGCTGGATTTAGAATATATCGAACATGTCATCATGGACGATGAAGACATCTTGCGACACCCAGCGGTTGCTGAGATTTTGAAATTATATTAAGATTTAACGACACTATTTTTTAAATTTTTAATCCGTTTCTGAACTTCGTTTACTTTTTTTCCATATTCAATAAATTCATCTTTATAAAGTACTGCCCAATCATTCATCTGTTTCAGTACCTTTTTGTTATGAGAATACCATACTATTACCTCTTTACTTATTTTATCACATGCTGTGTATTCATCCATAATAGATTTTGAACATTCTCGACCCAACTGACAATACTTTAAAATATCTTCGAGTTCAGCCATATTATCAGTATTAGACGTACTAAGACCATCAATGTGTTCTATTTC
>Ga0181397_1000690_pt1 | contig 12492 bp, 19 predicted proteins | sample 20SPOviralmetaG_FD_130126 | JGI IMG/M metagenome (GOLD analysis project Ga0181397, IMG submission 130126) | Marine viral communities from the oligotrophic San Pedro Time Series (SPOT) site, San Pedro Channel, CA, USA - 20 SPOT_SRF_2011-02-23 | ecosystem: Environmental > Aquatic > Marine > Strait...
ATTATTGGCAAAATCATAAAGGTGGAATATATAACCAAAAGAAATTTGATTTCTATGGCGATTTTGGAAGTGGGGAGTTAACGATTCCAACTATATTTTCAAGTTTTGCACCTAAAAAAATGAGCAATAATCAAATGTATATTGCAAAACATTTTGAGTGGGCAGATGGAGAAGCTAAAATTGTAAAAACAAAGCCAAAGTTATTCTATTACTCAGGCAAAAAGTCTTTATCTCCTTCAAGTAATTACAAGATATTTTCAGAAATTACTGAGGCTTATACAACTAAAACTGAATATCCTTTTGCACATCACTATTCAATGAGTGGTACGCAAGTACAAGCAACGGATAAGGATATTAGGTTTATGTCAAGAGATACATTTTCTTTTGATTCTTTGGTAGCTACGCAAACAAGCAATGATGTTTACAATGATTATTGGAGGAAATATCTAAGTAATATATACAACAAAGATGCTCGGATAATGAGTGCAAACTTTCATTTAACTGCACAAGATATATCTAGTTTTAAGTATAACGATAAAATATTTATAAAGGATTCCTATTGGCGAGTAAATAAGATTTCAAGCTATGCGATGGGTGTTGATAATTCAACAAGAGTTGAGCTTATTAAAATACTTGATATAAATGTAAGTTCAGATAATATTGTAGATGAAGAATGCAAAGATACAATTTCTACATATAATTTAAACGGAACAACATCTTGGGTAAATGAAGCAGGTGGTAGTGTTTCAGCTAATCAAGTATGTTGCGAAGCAGAAGGTTTGTCATTTATAAGCTCTCAATGTTGGTGGAATTTTAATGTTATTACAGATAATCCTGAGCAACCTCCAGTAACATATTCAGGTAATGAAATAATAATAGGAACAGAAGATAATGAAATTGCTTTAAAAGGTACAGTAACACAAATAGGCGATACAACTCCTGCTGATAATACAATACTTTCCTATAATGATAGTAGCAAGTCGGTAGGTTGGGTTACAAAGACTCCTTCTTATCCTTCAACAGAATTTACATCAGGAGGAACGGCTGCAAATTACATAAACATAACTCCTAATGAATTTAAACTAACAAATAGAGCAGGTACAGATGTTTATACAAATGATAATGGTGGTAGTGTTAGATTAAGTAGTACATCGCAATTAATGTATGCAATTAAAATAATACCACAAGGTACTACTGCTACAAAAGTAACATTATTTGGTTCATCGGGATTCCCATTTAGAGTATATAGTAGTGATATAACAACAGATGCAACCACTCTTATAGGTTCAGGAACTGTTGGTTTAGAGCTTGATATAACAGATTTAGTAGGTACGAGTAGAAACTATTTATCAATAGAAGTAAACACAAGCAACCTTACGGATGAGGTTTATGGTGGTTACATATCAATAGAGTAGTAAAATGATAAACGAGGTAATAAGAGGAATAAATAAAGGGAAGATAAAAGTCGATAAGAAGAATGCAATCGCGTTTGGATTATATGAATATCCTAAAACAATACGCAAAGCGTGGAAACAATTTAAAATGGAATTATGGCTGAAGAAGTAAGGCTCGATTTAGTTGCCAATGATAAGGCAAGTAAAGATATAAAGAAAGTAACCTCAGGCACAAAAGAAGCAACCACACAAACAACGCTTTTAGGTGGAGCGATGAATATGGTTAGGGGTGCGATGCTGAAGGTTAAAACGGTAAGTAAATTACTATTCGGTAGTATAAAAGCTGGGTTAATAAGTACGGGGATTGGTGCTTTTGTTGTAGTTGTTGGTTCGCTTGTATCTTACTTCACAAAGACTAAAAAAGGTGCTGAGTTATTAGAACAAGCTTTTGCAGGGATTGGTGCAGCTATTTCAGTTTTAACGGATCGCATTAGTAAAATAGGTGGTGCTATTGCTAAAGTCTTCTCAGGAGATTTTAAAGGTGCTGCCGAAGATGTGAAAGGTGCTTTGTCGGGCATTTCTGATGAAATTATAGAAGAATCAAAAGCAGCAGCAAGACTAAAAAAGGAGTTACAAGATGTTAAAGATGCTACTAGAGGATTTAATATTGAGAAGGCTAAAACAAATCAGGAGATAGCTAAAGCTTTACTATTAGCAGAAGATGAAACTAAGAGTAATGAAGTAAGATTACAAGCGTTAAAAGATGCTTTAGCTTTAGAACAAGAAACTACTGCGAAGGAATTAGAGTTGCAAAGAAGAAGAGTTGCAGCAGTAGAGGAAGAGGTTGGTTTAGGAGAGAGCTTAGAGGAAGATTTAGAGCGATTGAATCAAGCAAAAATTAGGCTTATTGAATTAGAAACTGCATCTATTAAGCAACGAAAAAAGGTAGTAACTCAGGTAAATGATTTTGAGAAGAGTATTAATAGCGAAAGGTTAGCAAGAGAAAAAGAAGAAGCAAAAGCAAAAGAGGAAGCCGACAAAGTAAAGGCAGATGCAGAAAAAGTAATTGCAGATAAAAAGATTGCAGATGACAAAATAGAATCTGACCGTTTAGCTAAACAAGAGGAAGATAGAGAAACTGCAAAAGATTTAATAGTGAACAAGTTTAAACTTGAAAGAGAGCAAACTGAATTACAAGCTATTGAAACTGAAAAACAGAAGCAGTTAGCCGAACTTGAAAGACTAAATGCAACAGAAGAACAGAAAGCTAGTGTTAGAGAGTTTTTTGCACAAAAGACATTAGATGTATTAACAGAACAAGCTGATAAAGAAAAAGCCCTTGAAAAGGCAAAGGTTCAAGCAACTATTGATACTAATAATGAAACTTTGGCAGCCGTTGGTGGTTTAGCAGGTTCACTTGGTAAGTTAGCAGGAGATAGTAAAGGTTTAGCAGTTGCAGAAGCAACAATCTCTACTTATTTAGGTGCAACCAAAGCTCTAGCTGCTGGTGCAGGTACTCCTATCGGTTATATTAATGCAGCAGCTATTATTGCTACGGGTTTAGCTAATGTTAAAACCATATTAAGTACAGATGTAGGCGATGGAGGGGGAGGTTCTGTTCCTTCAGGAGTTAGTTCTGTAGGTGGTAATATAGCAGCCTCAATACCTGCTGCAACAGGTTTAGGAGATGTAGTTGATAGTATCAATGGACAAGCTAATCAGCCAATAGAAGCCTTTGTAATTGCTCAAAATGTAACGGATAGCCAAGAGGCTCAATCATATATTAATAATCAAAGAACATTGTAATGAAAGTAGTAGAGTTTATAATTGATGAGAACGAACAAGATTTAGGTGTTTATGCTATTAGCTTAGTTGAACAACCTGCGATAGAAGAGGACTTTATGTACTTTTCAAAAGCAAAAGAAAAGTTTGCAACAGTAGATAACGATGAGCGTATTGTTATGGGTGCAGTTATGATTCCTGACATGGAAATATTGCGAGTAGATAATAACGGAGATAAATACAAGTGTTGGTTCTCTAAAGAAACAGTTAAAGAGATTGCTCAGAGATATATGCAACAATCAAAGCATCAATCTACAACGATAGTCCATGCAAGAACGGTGCAAGGTATAACAACTATTGAAACATGGATCGTATCAGATAGCAAGAAAGACAAGACACAAGCCTTTGGTTTAGAGTATCCTGTTGGAACTTGGGTTGCTTGTATGAAGATAGACAACGAAGAGGTGTGGCAGAACTACATTAAAGAGGGTGTTGTTAAAGGTTTCTCAGTAGAGGGTAACTTTACAGAAAGAGAAACAGAATTGACTGAGGAACAGAGCTTAGAAGCTATCAGGCAAATCATTAGAGATAGCGAATTTAAAACAAAGCAATAAAATTACTATTTATTCATATAAATTAATCAGATGGAAACACTAAACAAAATCAAAGTTTTGCTCGGAATGGAGCAGGAAGTAACTAAAGAAGAGCTATCAGAAGCTGCTGAACAAATGAAGTTTGAGGATATTACCTTAGAAGATGGTACTATTGTAAGTGCTGATTCTATGGAGGTTGGTGCTGCCGTATTCATTATGGTAGAAGAAGAAAAACAACCTTTGCCAGTAGGCGAATATGCTTTGGCTGATGGATCACTTCTAGTTGTAGCAGAAGAAGGTATTATTGCTGAAATTAAAGCAGTAGAGGAAGTTGAAGAAGAAGCACCTGCTGAAGAAATGCAAGAGGCTGACAATTCAAAAGATGCTCTAATTGAAGCTATCGGAGTTCTTGAAAACTTAGTACAAGAGTTTGCGACTATCAAAACTGAATTTAATACTTTGAAAGAAAAGTATGAGTCAGTACAAGAAGAAGCAAAAGAGCTTGAAACTAAAGTAGAAGAGTTTGAGAAAGTAGGCGAAGAAATTAAACCAAGTCCTGAAGGTAATTTTAACAGAGTTGAGTTATCTCCTTTGGAATTTTCAAGATTAACTTCACAACAAAAAGTTCAATATAACATTAACAAATCTAAATAAAAAGTAATGGCAGATTCAATAACACCGAAATTGTACGCAGGCGAAGAGGCTGCTGGTTTCATTTCAGCATCACTTCTAAGTGGTGAAACATTAGGAAAAGGTAACATCACAATATTACCTAATGTATCGTACAAAGTAAATTTAAAGAACTTTGACTTATCAGCATCATCAGTAAAAGATGCGACTTGCGACTTTACAGATGCAGGCGATGTAACTTATTCAGAGAAAGCGTTAGCACCTGAAAGTTTTGCATTGAATAAACAACTTTGTAAGCAAGATTGGCTTTCTACTTATGCAGGTGCTAAAATGCGTGCAGGTGTAGATGGTACTTTACCGGCTAACTTTCAAGAGTATATCATCGGTCATGCAGGTGCTTTAGTAGGTCAACAAGTTGAAACATCAATTTGGTCAGGTGCTACTTCTACAAACGGACAATTCGATGGTTTTCAAACTCAATTAGCAGCAGATAGTGCTGTTGTTGATGTAGCAAAAGTAAGTGGAGGATTAACTGCTGCTAACATTGTTGCACAATTAGGTAGAGTTCGTGATGCTATCACAGATGCAAACTACGGACAAGAAGATTTAGCTATTTATGTAGGTACGGCAGCAATGAAGTTCTATATTTCAGCTCAAGCAGCTTTAGGTTACCAAGACCAATTCCACGCAGGAGTTACTGAGGCTAACTTTGAGGGTACTAAATTAGTTTTAGCACCTGGTATGGCAGCTGATAAAATGATTGCAGCTCGTAAATCAAACTTATTCTTTGCAACTGACTTAGCTTCAGACATGGCAGAGGTTAAAGTAATCGACATGACTGAGAACGATGGTTCTGACAATGTTCGTTTAGTTATGAAGTGGAATGCAGGTGTAGGTTACGCAAACGGTTCTGACATCGTTTATTACGCATAATAATTAATAATTGAGTAGGGGTGTAAAAGCCTCTACTTTTTAAATACTTAAAAATATGGCTTGTTTAATAGCAAATGGTAGAGCATTAGAGTGTCGCGAGAGCATTGGAGGTATCAGAAATGTATACTTTGTAAATCACAACGACATGGGTGCTTATACTATTGATGATGATGGCGAGTTAGATGATTTAGGGGAAACAAGTGCATCGTTTAAATATGCTTTAAATCCACAAGGATCTGATTTTGATGAGGCTATCACAGTATCAGAGGAAAACGGAACGGTATTTTATGAGCAAACTTTGAACTTATCACTACCTAATTTATCTAAGGACGCTCTCAAAAACTTAAAGATTCTAACGCAAGGTAGATTCCAAATCTTTGTTGAGGATAATAACATAAATAAAATTACTGGTTTTGGAGATTTATACTTAGCAGGTGCTTATAATGGTGCAACTGTTACGGGTGGTAATGTTGGAAGAGGTAAGGCTTATGGCGATATGAGTGGTTATAACTTAACTATTGTAGGTCGTGAACAAAGAGCAGCATTAATTGTTATTCCTTCAGCTACAACGGCAGCAACTATCTTCGGTGGACTTACAACGGCAGCAAATCGACCTTCGATTGCAGTATCGTAATAATATAATTTAATACATTAAAGCCTTCCAAATTGGGAGGTTTTTTTTGTTTTAAAACAATTCTATTCATTTACTATTTAATAGTATAACTTAAACACAAAGAAATGCCAACTAATTTAATAGTAAGACAAGGAACAACGGGAGTTGTAGTAACTCCAAGCGATTCATCAGACATAACAGGTGCAACTGCTAACACTCCTGCAACTTTATTTGTAGGTACGGGTGGGAATATTAATGTGATTACTTTAGGTGGATCAACTTTACTACTTAAAAATATTGCAGATGGTTCTTTCTTGCCTATTCAAGTAACAAGAGTAAAAGCAACAAGCACAACTGCAACAGATATAGTAGCTATATTTTAAATTTAGAATTGTATGTTAAATATAATTCAAAATACAATAGGTGCTTTAGCTCGAAGAGTTCTTAGTATAGTCAAAGATGGACTAAAAATGTGGCTACCTTTCTCTAAAGATGGTAGCGACTCATCAGGCAATTCAAATAATGCTACCTTATACACAGGAAAGGCACTTAGCTTTGATGGGGTTAATGATTATGTAGATTTAGGCTCACAATCAATGCCTAATACTTCTGCTGCTACTTTTGCTTTTTGGTGTAATCCTACATTAACAAGTAGCACAGGAGATAGAGCAGTGATAAGATATGGTAAGTCAAATGTGTGGTTTCACGACAATAATGAAATGCAGATTTACCCTGATATTGCTGGTTCTCCTGCTCAGTTTACTAGCTTATCTGACCCATCAGGTAAATATCAAAGATTTGTTGTTACAATTTCAGGCACAACAACAAAATTATATATAGATGGAACTTTAATAGGTTCTGCAACTACCCCTGCTATTTCAACCACAGGATCAGCAAGTTATATTGGTCAGTTTAATTCAGATAGATTCCTACCTGCAAAACTATCAGATGTTCAACTCTACAATGCAACTTGGACTCAAGCCGATGTAACCTTTGACTACGAAAATCCTCAGCACCTTGTAACAGATAGAGCTGCTTCGAGTATTGCCTTATCTAATCTCAAAGGCTATTGGCACTTGAGCGAGGGTGCAGGTGCGATTAATTACGATAGTTCAGGAGAGGACAACGATGGTACTATAAATGGTGCAACTTGGGTTCCCCGACAAGCTACTATACCTCAACTTGGTTTGATGGATTGGAGTAAGCCAACGATAGGTTCAGATGTGGTTACTCTAATATCAGACCCTAATGACCCTTCTAAAGACATCTTAGGTAACGATGTTCGACTTAGAGAACATAGTTTAAATTTAGATGGTATCGGTTATGCAACGGTCGCTGATGATAATTCTATTAATCCTACAGATGCTATAACTGTTGAGTGTTGGATTTATTGGACTGATGCAGTTACTGATAAGGGTATAGTTGCAAAGTGGATTTCTAGTGGTGGTAAAGATTATATGTTGTATAAACAATTATCTACAAAATTTGCTTTTTACATTGGGAGTACACCTCTAACTTGTACTACTGCATTAAGTAATGGTTGGAATCATATAGCAGGTACTTACGATAAAACTAATATAAAGGTGTATCTTAATGGTGATTCAGATGGAACACAAGCACATACCTCAGCAATAACAAATACTACACAAGTTTTAGATATAGGAAGGTATGAAAATTCAGTTGCTAAATCTTATTCTGAAAGAATTGATGATGTTAGAATTTATAATAGAGCATTATCACCTGATGAAATAGAGCAAAACTACAAAGCAGGATTAAACCAACATAAAACAGGAAGTTCATTTAGCGATGATTTCTCAAGTGATTACGGATTTTAAATAAATAGAAATGGCAAAACGAGATTATAAAAGTTCAACTTTAAGAAACGGATATAAATCCTTAGTAGGAACAAACAGAGATACAAAAGTTTCTGTAGCTTCTAGCGATAAACGAACTAGAGCTGAGTTGCTTGATTCTATCGAGGACTTGTTTCAAGGTGGAGAGAACACTATTACTCCTGAAGATTTACGGGCAGTATTAACTATGATAGTATTATCTAACAAAAACTCTAGCGATGATAGGTAAATTTATATGCTTAAATGAGCAGACTTATAACTCAGATATACCTGTTGAGCTTGTTGGTAGATATGCAAGAGTAGAGAAAGATGAGGAAGGTGTTTTAGTTGATGTTTTGCCAACTACATTTGCTGAAGTTGGAGAGGATAACAAAACTGCATACGGATCGGTTGTAGAAATAACTATAAACGATGCTAAGTTTTATGTGATGGAACTAGAGGCAAGTTGGTTAAATGGAGAAGTTTCTGCATTGATTGATTTAGGCGAAGGATTGAGCTATCCAAACAACACTCTCTTAACAAAAGAAGAAGCAAAGAGTTTAATTAAAGCAAATCAGAATGATTTATATTGATAAGGTGAAGGATTTTTATGTTATTACTTACTTAGTAGGTGATAAGGTGCAACTTCAAACACATAGACAAGAAGAAAAGGATGCTAAAGCCTACGCTAAAGCATTAGGAAAGAAACACAAAGTTAAAGTAAATGCTAAAGCTAACTCCAAATCAGAGTAATATTGTTTATTTATCGTTGTATGAAAATTCTACAAATGCGATAAGTAACTATTATTTGGTAGTCATGACTAATCTTCAAACTAGAGAAAGTGAAGAAAAGGTTGTTACTAAGGTATCGGTTAATGAGAGAGCAGTCAAACTATCCTTCAATGTAGATACTGGAGCAGAGCCAAAGTTTACTATGCAAGATGTTAGTTTTTATCGTTACGATGTATATGAGCAAACAAGTTCATCAAATACAGATATAACTGATTCTAGTGTTCTCGGATTAAGAGAAACGGGCAAGGCTTGGGTAAGTGGAACGAGTGAAGTATCTTATATAAAACAAGCAGAAGCAGATAAGACAAACGATGTATATTTAAAGGTATGAGTTTTAAAGTAATAAATTTCAGTTCACAAGTAACTCCAAAAGCAGTCGAAAGTTCTGCTAAGGATTGGGTGTCTTATGGCGATAATAACGACTATTTTCAATATCTAATTGATAGGTATAATGGTAGTGCAGTAAATAACGCTATTATATCGAGTGTAAGCGACCAAATATTCGGGGAAGGGTTATCTGCTACGGATAGTAATAGAAAACCTTTAGACTTCGCTAAAATGCGTACCATATTTAAGGCAGAAGATTTACGAAGGGTAGCAGGAGATTTAAAATTGTTAGGTCAAGCTGCATTTAATATCGTTTGGAATAAGGGGAGAACGGAAATACTTAAAGCAAAGCACATACCTATGCAGAACCTACGACCTGAGAAGGCAACGGAGGGCGAAATTAAGGCATGGTATTACTCAGATAATTGGACTGAGTTTAGAAAAGAAAGATATAAGCCTAAAAGAGTAGAGGCGTTTGATGGATCAAGAGGTGAGGAAACTCAAATCTTAGTTATTAAACCATACGCAGCAGGGTACTATTACTTTTCTCCTGTTGACTATGCAGGTGCTTTAAAATGGGCAGAGATAGATGAGGAAATAGGTACTTATCACTTGACTAATATACAGAATGGTTTTGCACCTAGCATGATGGTAAACTTTAATAATGGTTTACCTAGTGAAGATGAGCAGAGAGTTATAGAGAGAAAGGTAGAGCAGAAGTTACAAGGTACTGGAGGTAAGAAATTCCTACTTTCATTTAACGATAATTCAAGTACGGCAACAACTATTGAGAGCTTACCTATTTCGGAAGCATCAGAGCAATATAAATTCCTTTCTGAAGAAGCAACTAAGAAGATTTTAGTAGGTCATAAGGTTACTTCTCCTATGTTATTCGGTATTAAGGATAGCACAGGTTTAGGTAATAACGCTGATGAGATTAAAACGGCATCTCAATTATGGGATAATACGGTAATAAAGCCAAAGCAAAACATTTTACTAGATGCTATTAATCAAGTGTTAGCAGTAAATAATATTGTTTTAGATACTTACTTTAAAACCTTACAACCTATTGAGTTCATTGATACGGAAGGCTTAGATGCAGAAGAAACAGAGAAAGAAACAGGTGTTGAAATGTGTCAAAACTTCTCAAAAGAAGATGAAAAGAATGATACTTTAGTTGCTGCTGAGTTGATTGGTTTAGGCGAAGAGTTAAGCGAAGAAGAATGGGAGTTGATAGGCGATGAAGATGCAGAAGAATACGAAGCACTAGAGCAGTATAAGTTTGTAAGTAGTGGAACGGCAAGACCTAATTCAGATAGCGAACAAGACGCTAATATAAACGGCTTTATGTACAAGGTTCGCTATGCTTATGAACCATTAGCAGTAAGTTCAAATAGTAGAGCGTTCTGTCGTAAGATGGTAAATGCTCGTAAGCTATACAGAAAAGAAGATATTATTGCAATGGGCGAGAAGTCAGTCAATGCAGGTTGGGGTAAAGGTGGAGCTAATACCTACTCAATATGGAAATATAAAGGTGGGGGAGATTGCCACCATAAATGGAGAAGAAAAACATTTAAGAGCGTTATTAAAGTAGATGTTAAATCTCCACTTGCACCGACAGTAAGCACAAGTCAAGCAGACAAAGAAGGCTACAGAGTTCGTAATACTAAAGAGGTAGCGATGAAGCCTAAAGATATGACTAATAGAGGATTTATAAAGAAAAGATAATGGCATCACTATTTTGCAACGAAGATAAGTTAAAAAGTTCTACGGCTATAAATTACAATGTAGATACTGCTTTCTTGTTACCTTTTTTAAAGATAGCACAAGACAAGCACATGCAAGTTATTTTAGGAACTGATTTATATGAAAGGATTGAAAATGATATAGCAGGTGTTAGTGGTGCATCACTTACTGGAGTATATAAAGTCTTAGTTGATGATTATATACAAGATGCGATTATTCACTACGCTTTGATAGAGGCTTTGCCGTTTATATCTTTTCAAATTAAGAACGGAACGATTACGCAAAAGAATAGCGAAAACGGAACGGCAGCAACGAAAGAGGACTTAAATTGGTTAATACAAAAGGAGAGAGATACGGCAGAGTTCTACGGGCAGAGAATAGTTGATTATTTATGCGACAATTCAAGTTCCTTTCCTGAGTACACTTCGAATAGTGGTTCAGATTTATGCCCTATCTCAAGTGCATATAATATAGGTATAAGACTATGAAATATAGACCAAAGGCTAAGAATATAAAGAAGTTAAAATTATATTTAAGTAAGATAAAAAATGTATAAGGATATTATAGAAACTAATGTAATAAATACGGCAGCTATTGGAATAAGTTTTGCAGATATTAATAGTATGCTTACGGCTATCGTATTAATTACGGCAGCACTTTATAACATTCAAAAGATAGCAAATGAAAAGAAAGGTTAAGCATTTCTCAGAAGATGAGTTTACTTGCAATGGAGTAGAATGTTATGACCTTATGAGTGATGACTTATTGATTAAGTTAGATGAGGCTCGCACAATAGCAGGAATACCTTTTCACATCAACTCAAGTTGGAGAGATAAAGCAACAAATGAGCGAGTAGGTGGCAAACCTAACTCAGCACATACAAGAGGAAACGCAGTAGATATATCTTGTGCAAATAGCTCTAATAGATTTACTATAATTGATGCTTGTATTACGGCAGGTTTTACAAGAATAGGAATAGCAAAAACTTTTATTCATGTAGATGTCGATGAGGATTTACCTAATTGTGTAACTTGGCTTTATTAATATGAATGGATTTGAAATAGGCTTAGGTGTTTACACTGGAATACTTGTCGGCATTTGGTCAGATAAGTTTGAAGATGGGCATAAGCATTGTATATATTTACCTTTTATTTTTATTGAATTAAATACTTATTATGATTGATTTTATTGCACAAAATTGGGGAGAGTTACTTATCGGTTTAATGGCTTTCGGAAAGATAGTTGTAAACCTAACTCCAACAGAGAATGATAATGCCGTATTCGGTAAAATTGATTCTTTAATTAATTTCTTCATCAAAGACAAAACGAATGCCAATTAATCCTGCTTTTGCAAAAGGTATTTTAGCAATTATACCTGAAATGTTTAAAGACACAAAGGGTAAATGGAGCAGCAAGAGGACGGTAAGTGGTGTTCTTGCTATTGCAACAGTTACGCAAATTGAAGCTAATGGTATAGATACTAACACTTTATTGTTAGCATTTATATCAATCCTACCTTTATGCTTCTCTGTATTTGAAAAATAATTTTTATATCTTAGTCGAAACAAAAATAAGGCTATGAGAAAGAATAATCGTTTTAGGCTTAAATCTGAAGAGATTGAATTAATCAAAAAGCACCGAGCCAGTACCCTAGACAATTTTAACGATAATACTGCTTTAGATATGCACCTAAAAGATAGGGGTATAGATAAGAAAGATGTTGTATCTGTTAAGCATTGGCAAAATATGGGAGGGGAGCTTCGCTTTTCTGTTGTTACTAAAGAAGGAAAAGGTATTGATGAGGATGGTATCTTCAAAAGGCTGAACACTTTTATAAGTGAACACGCACC
>Ga0181397_1000694_pt1 | contig 12441 bp, 6 predicted proteins | sample 20SPOviralmetaG_FD_130126 | JGI IMG/M metagenome (GOLD analysis project Ga0181397, IMG submission 130126) | Marine viral communities from the oligotrophic San Pedro Time Series (SPOT) site, San Pedro Channel, CA, USA - 20 SPOT_SRF_2011-02-23 | ecosystem: Environmental > Aquatic > Marine > Strait...
ATATTTTTCAACAGGAACTTAGATCTAAACGGATTATATATTGATAACCGCTCTTGTGAATCTTGACTTCTCATAATAAAAGGCGAAGTAAATATTAGCTCTCCAGTATTAATAAAAGGAACGGGATTAATAGAATCATATTGTTGACCCTCTAAATTAAAGGGGTATTGCTCAAACTTAGCACTTATACTATGATTACCTTTAAAATTATAAGAATGGCTCCATTCTTGACATACAAAATTTTGCCTTGTTTCGTAGGGTGCCGGAGGAGTAAAACCGAAAGGTACGCAACCATAATGTTGCTCTAAAAAATGAATAATAGATCTCGCTTCAGAATCATTGCGATTATTAAAATCCAAATCAAGAGTCAGTAAACTTTCATTAATTCCATCGTTAAATATTTGTATATATGCATCGCCAACACCGATATCCTGCATTCTTGGTTTTTGACTCACGCTCAAACCAAGGGAGGGTTTCCAGAAAAAATCGCGCGTCCAATACTGCGTGTTTATATCCTGATAAAAACCCCCGGCTCTACTCCACTCAGATCTATTTTGTGACGGAGCAAATCCACTCAAACTGGAATCACCACTCCAATAATAATGACGCTTATTACCCGTGCTATACACCGCATCATTTTTCTCGTAAGTTCTAGAATCAGAATATGCCTCTATAGGAGATACAAACAAACCGCTTGTTTTTTGAAGGATAGATGAATCCAAATTTCTCAGCTTAACTTCTATATCATTACTGTTTTCAAAATTTAAACTATGATTCCATTCGCCACAGGTAAACCTTTTTGCCTGAAGTCCTATTGAAGCATAGGGGTGAAAGGTTGAAGATTCGTCCCACCGAAAACCTGATATACCCTGACTATATATTAAATTTGGAGAAATATTTATCTGCTCTTGTTGCCCTTGATGATTTTCTAAAAAGTGAACTATTGCATTTGATTCTCTATTTGTTCGATTTTTAAATTTTAAATTAACTTCAATACTCAGGCTATTAATGTTTTTTGGTTGAAGTATGTAATATCCATTTCCATATTGATATTTATGATTGTTTGCCTTAAAACTTACATTGCTTCCGTAATCTGCGTCAAAGAAAAACGAATCTCTAGACCAAACCGTATCATTATCTCCAGGAGATATATTTATTTCAGATAAACTCAATATGTTTGCACTCGCAACCTCCAAAGTGTCGATTGAATCATTATTATTTAACCCAATAACTGTCATCGAGGATCCAGTAATTGAATTGTCATAATTTACAGACAATAAATCTTTCTCTATGGATAGTATTTTATAGGTTCCATCATTTGTGCCAGTTGAACCTTGCAGAGAAACAATCTGTCCAACCTCAAAAGAAGCTCCTAAATTCTCTAATTGATTTTGCGTGTCAACTATAAAATGAGCATCACCCTCACTTGTGTATGACCCGCCAGGAACTAAAGTCAATCGATTCGCCCCAGATATTTGCGCGCCTCCTCCATATACAACATTCTCTTTAGCATAATAAAACAATCCATCTCCAGTATCATGAACAAAATCAAATTTTTTATAACTTGTTCCAGTTTGGAATACACCGCTATAATTAGAAGTGTTAGTTAAATATTCAGAACTAAATATGTTTGAATTATCTATCATTTAACTATTTCTTTTATTGTTATTTTTCCATCAGCATGTTTTCCCTCTGCAATACTCATAGATTCAGACTGTATCTTACCTGACGCAGAAAATCTAGCTATTCTATCACCCTGCATAGATAAGAGAAACGCTTCAATTTTAGAATCTGGAAGCCCTGATGAAGTCATTGAATCTTGTTTATCACCGTATGCGTTTAAATTTTCAAGCATTTCACTGCATCCTATAGTCATTTCTTTTTCGATATTTTCTACAGAAACTCTAACAGGAACCACTCCATTCGGAGAGGTATTTACAATTGTGCCTTCATTACCCCTGATATGATTATAAACTTTTCGCCCAACAATTATATTATAGTTCAAACTAGATATCTCAAACTCCTCATCAGTTATTCCTGTTGCGGACAATCCTCCAAATGACTTTAATGAGTGCGCGAAATCAATTTGACTTTTACTGAATCTTGTATCTATTACCTTATTAACACTTCCATATATATCATAACTTGCACTAGCTTTTATAATTTGAAAAGGACTCATATCAAAAGTAAATGAAGTAAGATACATATTATCAAAAGCATATCGACCAACTCTATTTTGATGAATAGGGACCTCGCTCATACCTTCTGCAATTTCAAACATTCTATGTATCGTATTAGGATTTCCTCCATGTGCAAATTGTTCGGCGGATATAAAAAAAGAAACATCTAATTTACCTTTTAGCCCGTTGGTTGGTGAAAAATTTACAAATTGAGTTTTTGCTCCCGCCAAGTTTGCATCATAATCTCCATAAACTCTTTCAACCTCAAGCGCGGGAGCTAGAGATAAACCTGCGCTATCTGCAAATAAGTTCTTTCCACCAATAGCAACCTTGCTATCTTCAAATCTTAAAAGTGGAGTGGTCATTATGAATTGTGCAAAGTTTTATATCCCTTATATGTTAAAGAGATACTCATTTCTTCTTCTGTAGTACTATTTATGCTCTCACTAATCAACCTCACGTTCTCACCAATAAATTCATTTATTAATGTACCACTAATAGAATCAAATATTTCTATCTTAACATCACTCTCTGGAGCAGCTTGTATTCTATCTTTTATTTCACGAACTTCATAATTATCAGCAATTATAGTAAAATTAATATCAGTTTCTATAGGGTATTGTGTGTCGATTTGTATAGGTTCTAAATTTTTAGTTCCAGCTGTACCGTTAGTCCAATCCGAGGAATCACCTTTTGGAATAGCGTAGAAAGGTTGGGTGTTTATAGTTCTACTAAAACTAAAGTCGCTTATCGCATCAATCGAAAAATCACTAACCGTGACGCGCATACCAGATTGATCTGGGTATTGTACAGGAGGATGTGTTTCTGAAGGGGAGTTCATACTTACTCCGCTACCCAAATCTCCATATACAGTTATATCAACCTGTACATCAGGAACTTCGCCTACAGAGCAGCTAGCTGTATATCTAGACATTCTACCTTTTGTGAAACCAAAACCTTTTGTATCGTTGTCGTATAGTATTGCGCCGCTAATTTCTTGTTCATCATATAAATATTGACTTCCAGATTTTTCAATCAAGGGGTCATTGCTGACCATTTTCCTATTGATACTAAAATTACCCTCAAGAGGACTATCGATAACTGCGTCAATAAATCCCACTCCAGCAACCCTGACAGGCTTTTCGCTTATACCATAATTACCATCAACACTTTGAACTCCAAGTAATTCATAACCATTAATAATGACTTTTTGTTCATAGTTTGAATAACTCATAATTAATCACTCAATAAACCTCCTGGACGTTGTTCCTCCACAATTACGGAAACTACTTGTTGTTTGATGCGTTCTGCAAGCTTAGCATTACTTTGCTCTTCATTTGATTTATCTGCAGGATTTTGCCCGCTTGAATCATCTTGTTGTTGCTGCTTATTTGACGAACCACGTTCCATATTCACAGAAATACTAATGTTGTTTGTGTTGCCACCAGTCGATCCGGTTTCACTTGAACCTCCGATTTCGCTGACAGGTCCTCCTTCATTAAATTTACCTGCATTTATTTGATCAAGCATTGGCTTGCCAATTTGGCGAGCGCTACTTGCACGAATAACATATTCTCCCTCACTGAGCATTGCGGGAATTTGGTCGATGCCAGATTTTCCTGCGATGTGTCCGCCGCTGGCGTATTTGCGAATTGGGCCGCCCATGTATCTGTTTGTTGGGTTAAGAAACCAAGCTCCAACGCTACCTGGTCGGGTCGGAGCAGACATACTTCCTTGAGGAGTTTTTGACCCAAACAAATTCATTTTACCCAATCCATACATCAATCCAATACTCGCAACCATTCCCAGCAACTGTCTACGTTTTGCTTTTTTGGCTTGCCGTTTTGCTTCAGCTTCTTGACGAAGACGTTCTTCTTCTGAAAGTATTGCTTGTATTGCGCTTGTATCTTCTCCCAATCCTACATTTCCAGATTGAGCGTAAAAAGAGCCGCTCATTGCTTTTCTTTGATATAATCTACCAGAATCAAATCCTCGTCCTCCTCCAAAATTAGATGCCAGTGCAGAACCTTGCGCTGCGGGACCTCCTGGCGCACCTTCTCTTCTTATTTTTCCTTTTGATAATAAATCATTTTCTACCGACCCTCCACTAGCAAATCCAGGTATGCGTCCGCCAGCATTCATTCCGTGCATGAATGATCCGCCATATTTATTTACTGCATCGCGACCCATAACATATTCACCATTGCTTACCATTGCAGGCACCCCACCACCCTTTGAATATTTGCGAACATTTCCACCTCGAGAGAATAATCCCGTTGCACCCACCATTTGATAGGCCATTTTTTGCATCATTGCTTGTTGAATCATTCCAAGAAATCCAACCGCGGCATCAGTCAATGCATCTTTTAGGCTTTTTGTTCCATTGATTGCTTCGGTCATTGCTCCGGCAAGTCCGTCGGCAAAAGCGCTTGGTATTCTTTTGCCAAGTTCGTAATCCATCATTTTAACTTGTTCGCGCATTGATTTCGTGGTGTCACTCATTCCTCTGCCAAATGCACCTGGGCCAGTTTCATGCGCGCGCTTTGCGGCTAATCTTTTTTCTTCTAAAGCTAATAGTTTTTCGGCGGTAGATACTTCTTTTTCTGATTTCTTGAGTATATTGTCTATAGCATTTTGTGTTTTTTCTTTTGCTTGATTTCTTTTATCTTCAGTCTGAATTAAACCATTTAAAGTAGCTAAGTCATCTTCATCAAGTTCTGCACCAGCCCCAACAAAGCTATCTCTTTTTGCTTTTAAATCTAGAAGTTGCTGCTCCTCCATTTTTATTTCTTCAAGATTAGTTTGCTCTTTTTGAAGCTCTATTGTGGCGTTTTCTCGAATTGTTTTTATTTGATCTTCTAGCGCAATTTGTTTTTCCCTCATTTGAAAAGCTTCTTGCTCGGCACGTGTTTGATATCCGGGTCCTACGTTAGTTAATCTTTGTGCAGCGCCCACTTGTGCATCCATTCCTCGCATAGCTTGAGCATGACCAAGCGCTTGAGACATTAAGGCTCCGCCGGACTTTAAATTACTTATTAGATCTTTTCTTCTAGCAATAGCGTCATTTACTCTAAATTCTGACTGTGCAATTGAGTTTGATTGATTTACTTGCTGCGCTGCAAGGCTTAATGCGTTTTCTCGAGCAGTAACTTGGTTTTCTATATTTTTAGTAATGTCGTCTCCAAGTTTCAATTCTTTATACATCTCCTGCCTTTCTTCTTGGGAAAGATTTATTAATTCATCTGAAACATCAAGTTTATTTGCGTCTACTTTTCCGCCGCCCCTTTCCTTAATTCTCTTTGCTAGTGCGGTTTTGACTTTACTTTTTACATCATCATCCTTAAGTACCCCCAACATATTAGACTCAAAAGCGTTCTCAGCTTGCTGCGCAGAAGATGCATAAGTTTCGGCGGCTTTATTTATTGATCCAATATATTTAAATTGAGCCTTCTGTTGTTCGGTTGCAAATCCACCCATTGTTTTTTCCATTAAAGATAGATTACTTGCTTGGGCTTGCATGGAGGAAGAAATATTAAACTGTGCTTGCTTTGCTCTTTTTTGAGATTCAAGCATGACTTTTTGAATATTTAACTGTAGAATTATTGCTTCACTTTGATCGTGCTCTGCAGTGATTTGTTCTTGATAAATTTTATACAATGCAGATCTTAACGCCTCAATTCTTTTTACATCTCCTGTATCCTCAACTTTAAAAAAATCTATTTTTTCTAATTTCTTTAAATAATCAGATGCTTTTTGTCGTTCAGGTTGATCCTGTTTTTGTATTTTCCCTTCTTTATCTTTTATATAAGATGGTAGCAAAAACTCTTCATCACCCATAGAGCCTATAGCTTTTTTCATAGTGCCGACTTGGTATTTTTGAATTTTTTGAAATTCATTTTGTTGATCTCCTTGCTCACGATATTTCGTGATCTGATCTATCTCTCCTGCTGACGGGCCAAAAAGGTCAGAAATAAAAGGTATTTTCATTTTAAATATTGGGTTATTCGGGCCCCTTGTAAGAAAATCCTTTTCACTGATATCGGGAGGCGTAGTAGCTGTGTACTTTGGAGCAGCCATCTTCATAACCTGCTTACCCTCTTGACTCATATCATCAAATATGTTTTTAGAAAATTTTTGCATAAACTTTGGACTTGTAGTCACAAAAGAGGAAACAACCCCTTGTTGCCTTTTTAATTCTGCATTTTTTAAAGCTTTTGTATTTTCTTCGGTTGCACTCGCCCAACCCTGATAAGCTCCAACAGCACCCCCGAGCGCTATCACCAGCGGTGCGCCGGGTCCAAACATTGGCGCGATCACACTTGCCATCATTGCTCCAGAAGCAGCGCCTGTTAAGGCTCCTCCTGCGGCATACATACTTTGATTACCTCCTTGAGCACCCATTCCACCTTGTTGTAAAAAACCCGCGGCCATTGGTGCTCCCATCATCATTGCCATACCAGTGTTTCCTGAAAAAGCCCTCCCAAGGCCAGAAGATAACCTTCCCATTCTACCTCCGATTCCTGTGGCTGAAGATTTTTCAAGAACACTCAATTTCGCTCTGGTTTTATCTAGATTACTTGTAGTACTTTTAAGTTTTGATTGTGCTGCCCTATACTCGCTAGTACCCTTGGTAAGTGTCGACAGCTCTTGATTATGTTTTTGTATAGCTTGTACTCTTTGCTCTATTCTGCGATTTAACTTCTCTATTTTTTTGGCGTGTTCTGTAGTGGCTTTTTCCCAGTTTTGTCCAAATTTTGTGTTTGCTATAGAACTTTTTATACCGTCTAGGGGGTTAAAGTAATTCGGCACAAATCCATTCGCACCAAACACATCACGCAAACCATTTGGCTCATCATGTGTATTGGTTACGCCGAGGCCGAGGGGATTTCCTTTGCTCATGAGTGCGCCGTGTGAGCCCACACGAATTTGTGAAACTGGAACGCCAGCCGCTTTTTCTCGGCCTATTGCATCAGATAATGGGTCAGCGAAGTTGGGAATAAAACCGCTAGCGTTAAATAGTTTATTTAATTTTTGCCAAGTAGTAGGAAGCTCCGCTTCCTCCAGCCTGTTAATTTGATCTTTATTTGTATTGTCAAATTTCTCGGCGCCCACATAAATATCTTCACCTTTTTTTGTTATTAAGTCACTGGTATGACTAACTTCAGTTGAGCCCTTAGAATTTTTATAAATATAATTTAAAACTTTTTTTGGAATACCTCCTCCTTTTGCTGCAGATAAATTATACTTTGCCTCAATCAGGCTCAAGTTCTTGTTACCCATGAACCCCGCAATATTCTCAGCGTTAGAACCGGTGAAATCAAAAGGAGCTTGACTATCTTTAACTTTTTTATTATCTAAAGATCCCCTCACTGCAGATTCAAACAAACCTCCCAGCACAGAACCTTCCATATGTGTCTTTAAAACATTAATTCCAGCTTTACCAACTTTACCTCCAAACATATCCATTCCAATGGCTTGAGAAAATTTATCAAAAGGGCGGCCAACATAGTGATAAAGCTTTTTCTCTAATTCGCTTTTTCCTAAAACCCCTCCAATCTTTCCAACGTCCGCTTCGGTTACTTCGTAAACAGCCTTGGTTGGCAATTTTGCAACTACTTGCGATGTACCACGATCAACTATATTTTTCTTCTTTAACACCGCTTTAGCATTTGGAGGTAAACTATTATAGGTTTGACTATACTTTTGTCCTTTAGCGGGTCCCTCTGACCCAAAACCTAACAAAACTCCCATAGATTTAATTTGCGACCCAAACAAACTATTTAAATTAATAGGCGGCCCAGCTTTTTCCTTAGTTTTCGCTTTCGATTTCTTAAAATTTGGTATATATCCCCCCGCAGCATATGGATCGAATCCATGTATATTACCAAATGCTTGTTGATAATTTTTTCCAGCCTTGCTGGATTGTGGTGGCATGATTGCGGGTTGTTTAAAGCCTGCGAAATTTTTGACTGTTTCTGCGCTGTTGTATATGACTGGGCCTTCGCCAGGCATGTTCATACTTCGAATACTTCCAGCGGCATATCCACCCTGCGCAGCTTGTGCGCGTTCTGGATTTGCATAATTTGGAATGTGTCCACTTGCTTTTTTACCAACAGGTGTTAAATTTGCGCCATACCCTTTTCGATACAATGTGCCAGCCATGCCAGCAGTTAAAGTATTCAACGCTTTAGCTTCTACAACTTGCGCCTTGAGTAGGCCTAGTATGATTTTTTCTTTTTCGGTGCGACCAATATCAGTACGCAACATTTCTTTGTTGAGCGCTGCATTTTGACCAAACAGTGCAACCAAGCTTGTTTGTATGGCTTTTTGTTTTTGTTTTTCGGTTGTTACGCCGACCAACGATGTCAAGCTTTCTTTTGTAAACTTTAATGCTTGACCAAATAATTTAAAAAATACACCCGCGAGAACAACAAGTCCTGGCCCAGTAATAACATTACCAATACCTTTAAGAAGGCCAGTGGCAAAACTACTTCCAGTACTTTCTCCATCTCCCAACACTCCACTCAATCCTTCTGCCAGACTTTTAACAGAGTTGAGAATCTTTTCCATTCCTGGAGCAAGTGCTATTTCACCTATTTGAGTACTAACTTGTTTGATTGCGAGCCCTGTTTCTGTGGCAACCGCAGACATTGTTTTGCGCAACTCTTCATTCTTTTGTATAGCTTCATCTGTAGCACCAGCAGATATTCTGGTAGCCTCAGCCATGATACCATTTTGTTTTGCGGCGTCACTCAAAACAGCTTTCAAAATATTGATGTGAAACAAACCGCCCATTGTTTGAGTAATCTGAGCTTTTTGCGCAGCACTAAGAGTATCAAACGTATTGGCGAGATCATTCAGTATGCGTTGTGCACCAATTGTATTTCCCTCAAGATCGCGAACTGCGATTCCTAAATTTTCAAGTTGATTGAGAGTATCGGTTTTTCCTGTTTTTGTGAAAATTGTTTTCAACGCATTACCAATAACCGCACCACCACGAGCAGTTTTTTGCTGAGCAGCAGTTACAATACCCACAAGCTCGTCAATGCTCACCCCAGCGCTTTGAGCAGATTGACCAGTACGAGAAATAGCGTCCGCAAAATCTTGGGCGCTAACCGCAAACTTAACATCAACAGCAGCAAACTTACTAACCAATTGCGTGGTATCTTTGATTTGTGTGCCGTATGTGTTCATCGCGGCAGTCAAGGATTTTACTGCTTCGGCAGAGTCCATGCCAGTCAAGCGAGTAAGAACCAAAGCGTCTCTCGTTCTTTTTAGAGATTCTTCAACACCCAAGCCCTGACGAGCATATTCTGTAGCGGCATCTGCAGCAACCCTGAATGCCGCACCAGTTTCTTTTGCCACTTTAAAAAGTCCATCACTAAATTTTTCCAAGTTTTGAGCGCTCAAACCCATGACCACATTAACGTCAGCCATAGCTTTCTCAACCTCAACAAGGTTTTTGACCATACCCTTGAATGCATTAGCCACACCATTTATGATTGCCATACTCGCACCGAACGCAAGAATACGAGCATTCGCCGCTTCCATCGATTTGGTAAACTCATCAGCACCACGCTTCATGTTGCCCAATGGCTGGGTGGCGCCCTTGTCATCAACCGTAATTTTAATTGGTTGACGACGAATTCTATTTACAGCCGCCTGTACCGCCGCTTCAAGCGGTTTTGTATTACCATGTACATCAAGATCAATAGCCATATTTCCTTATTCCTTAGATAAGGTATTAATACACCAAAATTATGTCACACCATGCAATTTCATCAAATCTTCCATATTTAATGTTCCACCTTTTTTCTTTGCTTCCTCATGTAGATCAACTCCGCCCTTTTGTTTTTTGACTCCTAGTTGTTCATAATCTTCGCGTTTTGCGCCAACAATTGTGCCGCCATCTCCTTGAGAAAGTTTGTCTTTCACTTTGTCGCGCTCTTCTTTTGAACTGCTACCAAATTCCAACAATTTCGCGGGATCTTTTCTTATGTTCTCAGGTATATTTTCATTTGAGTCAAATATATTTTTAAACACTCTAGTATATACTATCAATCTTATTTGATTGTATGTTAGATCACAAAATGGTTTGCCATAAAATTGTAGACTATCTTCTGCAAAGCTGAGATATGGATTGTAAAAATCTTCTAGTATTGTATATTGTATATTTTCTTCGCTGAAACTTTGAAAGATATCGTTGTATGTAAAGATTATTTTTTTGATGTCGTAATTTTCAAGCTCGTCAAACACCTCTTCGCTGAACAATTCTGTTTTCATGTCGGCATCTTTAAAGAAACTCTTGATCATATAAAAATCATTGAGTCGATCTTTCGCGTACTTTTCGCATGTGTTGCCAACAAGTTGTATTTTCTGTGTTTGTTTTTCGAGCAGCAACTTTTCCTCTTTTGCAATCACACTTTTTTGTCGATCAACATCTTTTTTGAGCACGAGCTTGGTTAATGCTTTTTTTAAATTCTCAAGATAAAGAGTTTTCTCGGTGATCACACGTTCGTCTTCGTCAAGCCATTGACCTTCCCCCTTCAGAAACTCAAGCATGTCTGCCTCGGTGGGCACACCGCGCCGCAATGCCTCGTTGTGATAACGCTCTTCAATTTCCTCAAGCTCCACCTGATCGTGTGGAGTGAGATGTTTTATATATACAAGCTTGTCGTTGAAAAGCGTGCTAGAGTAGCCGCGAACAACGTCCCTAAAGATTCTTCTGCGCTTCGTCGATTCCACGCATTATATATTTCCTTCTTCGATGTCGTTGTCAAGCTTTTCGAAATCAGCTTTGCCCACTGCACCACTACTGTAATACCAAAAGCTATAGAGCGCCGCAATCTTTCCTCCCACAATGTCATACAATTCATCTCCTTCTTCTTCCATTTCATAGTAGGTTTGTAATTTTTGTTCAAAGTCATTACCCGCAAACAATGCAGTCATATCATCTTCATCTGATTTTTGTAAAAATGTAAGATTCAATATGTACCATTGTATAACTTTATTTTCTGCACGAACATCGGCAGTATGATTGAATAAATTAGAATATGATGTTTCAACATTAACAATATCTTTTCGCAAAGTAGCAATTTCTCCTGCGATGTCATTCATGCGCTCAGTATCTTTTTCATTGAGAGTGGATGATTTGATTCCAAGCTTTTCGCTTTCTTGAGATAGTTCGCCGTACTTAACATACATACTTGTTAACGCTTTTGCATCTTCTTCGGCAAGCAGTCCACCTGTGTCACTATACTTTTTGGCAAGCATAGCTTTCGTCAACACACCTTTCTTAATACAATTACTCATCTCGACACTAAACTCAAGCTCAGCCTCTTCAATCTGGCGACGCGTGGGTTGCTTCATCACGATGCGGTAGGGAACCTTATCTGTAACCTCTTTGGTTACGGACACTTCTTCTTGTTCTCCTGTTTCGGGATTCTTTACGCTACTTGTTTCAGTACGTTTTACTTTCTCCTCTTTTTCGAACGTAAAACTATAAATTTCACGTAATTTCTTTCGAGTATCATCCATTGTAGGAAGCGTTTTTTCTTGTGTTGCTGATTCTGACATGATTATTTAAATGTAAAGCCTATAGTATAATTATCTAAATCTCCCATGATATTTCTAATTGTTTCGTTACCAATATCGAGAGTCCGTTTGCGAAGATGTTGTAATTTTTCTTCATCAAAGTAGTCGGCTTGATCAACAATAGGGACACAACCCTCTGGAAGATTATTTCTTAACTTATTGAAATTAATCTCATGCTCTTTATGTAAGTCCTCAAGCATTACGAGGAAACCCTTAAAAAGGGAAACCGTATTCCTGTGACAACATTTTTTAAAAATGTCTTCTGCGTTCATTAAACCTTATACCTTGAAATGAAGTACACAAAAAATTTTCTTTAGTGTAAAAACATTTATGGCAGAGTTTTTATCATCTTCTCAACGAGCAAGTATTGCGGCAAACCTGATTGATCTTCACGACACATTTGGAAGAGAAATTATTGTATATAAAGAAGCGCAAAAAGTAATTATTAGTACAGATCCGTCTTATAATTATCTATACGGCAATTCTGGAAAAACTACTCCCAGCGTACAAAACGTACCTGTTCGCAAAGTTTTTAAGGCGCGTGTCAGATATGATACCGATCGTAGTTTGGAATATTTTGGCGAAACAGATGCTCAAGTCAAAGTAAATCGACCAGATCCAAGCAGTACAGTACGCATCAAGTTAAAAGTCGAAGATTACGACTATA
>Ga0181397_1000695_pt1 | contig 12434 bp, 18 predicted proteins | sample 20SPOviralmetaG_FD_130126 | JGI IMG/M metagenome (GOLD analysis project Ga0181397, IMG submission 130126) | Marine viral communities from the oligotrophic San Pedro Time Series (SPOT) site, San Pedro Channel, CA, USA - 20 SPOT_SRF_2011-02-23 | ecosystem: Environmental > Aquatic > Marine > Strait...
AATGAAAAACTTGAAGAAGAAAAAAAAACTCATCTTTATAATCAATTATTTGTATTAAAGCAAAAATTTCCTGATAATCTTGAAAATATTCATATAAATAATGATATGAATTTTAAAACATTAAGCGAAAAAAAAGATTTAATTATGACATTAATTACTCAAAAAAATAGTCACAATGTAGTATTCGAAACATTGCTCCTCATGTGTAGGACTGGTGAGAGAGGTCTTGATTATTTTGATATAGATGCCTTATCTGGTTATGCTGATGAGGTTAATAATTCTAAAGATGATATTTTACCAATATTAAAAGAAATGATAGATACTGGAGAAATCGATTGCAGTATGATGACACCTCAATTGAGATTAATGATTATATTATCTTCTGTAGGAGTAAAGACAATTGAAAAAAATAATGATAAAAAAAAAATGCTATTCTTGTGCGAGAATTATCACCTGGAACAGGTGGGGAAGGAGGGCGATAGATCTGCCTTATAGATGGATGAGATCGCTATATTGTACGAAATGTGAGAGAAGATATTAATTGTCTTTATATTTTTCATAATGTATTTGTGCTAATTTTGTCAATCTATTAGTTTTATCTTCTAATTTTTCTTCTAATTTATTATTTTCTTCAATATGTTTTAAATTTTCTGATATTTCTTCAAGATATTCTTTTTTAAGTTTTTTTAATTCAAGATATTTTGATTTATTTGATTCAAATTCTTCTTCCCATAATTCGTTTAATCTTATATTATCTTCTTTTAATTTTTTATTTTCTTCTTTCATCTCAACCATTTCTTTTAAAAGATTCTCTGAATTTTGATTCACTAATTTATTTTCTTCTTCCATACAGTTCATATCAAATTGTAATTTTATAATGACATCTTGTAATTGTTTGCATAGTTCATATAGTTCAGGTTTATTCATATTACTCATTGTAGGCATTATCAGTCAATATATATATTAGAACTATCTTTAAGTGTATATCCAATTAAAAGTTCTAAAATATATTATAACCTTTTTCAATAACTAAATAAAATATAAATTGTATAAAATAAAAATAATAATTCAATAAGAAATATAAAATAATAATTAATTAAAATAGTTCTAAAATATATTATAACCTTTTACTCTAACCATTAACATTTAATTTTTAATTCTATATCTACCCCGATAAAATTTCTTTTCAATATATTACATCTATCTCCTAAATAATTATTATGACAAGTCATATCTAATACTGTATCACCTTCATTCGAATAAGTTTTTATAAAATAATCCATCATTTCATCAGTTCTTGTGATTCCTGTATTATCTTTACGAATAGGATATTCTAAAAATGTCGTAGGAAATCGTCCTGTATGACCTTCATCTTTATTATATTTATTATTTTTATTAACTCCATCATTTCTCCAGTAAGCATTTTGTCCCCCATATTTAACTAATCTTTTTTTATAAAATTTATCACCTATCATAATAGGATTATATGTTCCTGTTTTTTTATAATAGATAAATATTTCTTCAACATTTCTTAAGGGTTGTTTTTTTGCTTGAAAGAATCCGGTTAATAAATTTTTCTTCCAAATATAATGATATTTAGGTGTTTCATATTTTAATAATTCATATGTAAAAGGCATAGATGAATGTAAAACTATTATCCCATCACTTTTTAATACTCTCCACATTTCAGGGAACAAGATATCCCATTTTAAAGGTTGGTCCCACGATGCCTTGGTAATTCCGAAAGGTGGTGAGGTATATATTAAATCGATACTATTATCTTCAATAGTTTTTATCACATTATGAATATCTCCTTCAATATAGTTCGCCATATTATTATATTATATATATAAATATATATTATGACATTAACATTCAAACAAAAATTTAATCGTAAATATAATCAACCATTAAATCAATCGAATAGTTTATCACAAATATCTAAATTGACCGGATACAAAAGATCAGGATTACAGACAATATATAATAAAGGAATCGGTGCTTTTAAAACTGCTGGTCCCTCAAGACCTAATATGAAAAAAGAACAATGGGCGATGGCGAGGGTTTATGCATCAATCAATCCTTCATCTAAAGCATATAAAATCGATAAAATACATCTCAAAAAAAAATAAATATATATATAATGGATATAAATAAAAAGTTTGGCGGAGCATGGTGGGATACATTATTCATATTAATTAAAGATGATGATGAAGATTTCATAATGGATTTTATTGAAAGATTACCTTGTAAAATATGCAGGGATAATTTTTATCACAAAATAAAAGTCAAAAGAATAAATTTTAAATGTAAAAAAGAAGAGATATGGGTTCGATTATGGTCTTTGAGATGTATGATGGATGAAAAATATAAAAATAAAAATAATGAAGAATATTTGAAAGATTATCTTAAATTTTTATTATTGTATATAGATATATGACTAAATTAATTATAAAGAAATCAACCAAATCAGGAAAAGATTATATGGCGATATTTACTAAAGATAATGGTCGTACAAAAACCACTCATTTCGGCGATGCTAATCTCCCGCATTATACATCATCAGCAACTAAAGAACAAAGAGAAAGATATAGAAAAAGACATAAAAAAGATTTAGATACCAACGACCCGACCAGAGCAGGATATTTATCATATTATATACTGTGGGGACAAAGTAAATCATTAAGAGAAAATATAAAAAATTATAAGAAAAGATTTAAATTTAATTAGTATCGCAATTGTCTATAATAAATATCATATATTTTAATTTATCTGCTATCGGAATATCATCTAAAGATTTGCCTTCAAGATACATTTTATAAGATTTTTTTAAGTTCATTTTATTTTGAGAATATGTCATATATTCTCTGTAATTATCTTTTTTTTTATATTTATTAGGATTAATTTTCTTATAGAAATAATCAAATGATTTTAATTTTCTTAAGTCATCTTCATTTACTTCTTTGATTTCTTTGTTATATTTATCAAACATGTAGGGTCGGAACTCATTTTTGTAAAACACATCGACCATTTCCATATTTATTTCATCAAGATCTTCACCCATAAAGTATTCATCAATATTATTAATGATTATGTTTCTAAATAGTAAGAACTCATATAATTCAATATCATATATTTTATTATCTTCAATAAATTCATTAAATAATTTTTCTGTTATATTTATTTCAACGTTAAAATTTTCTTGAACCTTTTTATCTTTGAATAATTTTTCACATTTCATATCTTTTATATTTAACAATCTATCTTGACCTTTATTTCTTTTAATATAATCATTAATATCTAATTTGAAATATTTAAAATCTTCTTTGATGCAGTCAGGGATATCAAGAACAAGTGGCGGGATTTTTTTCTTGACGACTTTGGGTTTATTAAGATTTTCATATTTTATACATATCTTTTCACATTCATCAAATTCATTATCATAAAAGAACTGAAATTTAAAATTATTTTTTTTATCGGGGATTGCTTTACCGAACCATGTATAAAAATCCTGTCTGGTTTTAATATTTAATCCATTTATTTTTTCTTGAACAGATAATTGAGTAAATTGTTCAGCGGAAATATTTAGTTGCTTGTATGCGTCCATTCGTATAGTATATATAGTATTTTATTGTTAAGTATTAGTTCTAAAATATATTAGAACTTTTTCAATAACCATATCAAATTTAAATTCTATAAAATAAAAATAATAATCTCATAAGAAATATAAAATAATAATTAATAAAAAAAGGTTATAAAATATATTAGAACTATTTAATCGAATAATAATGAACCCTTACCATATTTAATTTTTAAAGTATTCGGGGGATTGTACTGAATGCCGAATTGTTCGCATAGTTCTTTTTTACCGATACTTATCTGTTTCAGTGATAATATAATACCGATTAAATCTATCTTATTTAATTTAATTAATTTTCCTATATCTTCTACATCAATTTTTTTTGTGATAGAATAATGCAATAATCTACACATCTCCGAACAATATTCATTGTTCTTTGAAGGGACAGCACATCTATAGGAACAATATATACACAAAGGTTTATTTTTCTTCTGATAATTGCTATCCTTCATTTCATAGGTGTCATCCATTTTTATACCATACCTTATATTTTTTTTCTTGTAATATAAATTATCACTTCTGTGTAATTTTCTAAATAAATATTATGATTATATTTATTTCTGAGCGTCTTGACGTTTTAATCTATCTATCCCCATCTCATATCCAGCACCAGCAACGGCGAAGATAATATATTTTTGAGGACCTTTGAATCTTTGTTCTATCAGATAAAATAATGTTGCATGTTCTATAACCATTAAAGCAGTATCAGGAACATCATCAACGATTCCATTTGTAGTATATTTCAAAAGTCTGGGCATTGTATTTATATTATATATTATATATTTATCTAATCCTGATAGGTCTCTTGAATATTTGATTTTCTCCGACAATTGATTTACAATTATCTTCAATCACTTTTGATGGTTTATTATCATCACCGAACATAAGATATTTACCTTTAAGATTGTTTAATTCTATAGGTGATAATGTTTGTTTTAATTCTTGTATTTCTTTGTATGATAATTGTTTACCTCTATTATCTTTAACAGGAATAAATTTTCTTTCTACAGGATTTATTTTTCTTGATTTTATATCTTTAGCACTTATCATTTTAATTGATGAATGATCACTTTTTTCTTTCGATGGATCATGTAATAATGGTTTCGCTTTGTTTTCTATTATAGGTTCGTCATTTTCTCTGTTAAAAGGTTCTTTATCTTCTATATCTACATATGTAGGGAAAAAATATCCTGACAATACTAATCCTAAAGTAGTCCCTATTTGAAATCCCTGTAATATTTGGGGATTATAAGCATATATACTTTCTAATATTTCAGTATCTCTTTGAATTAAATCTTCTACTCTTCTGTTTATCTGTGAAGCAGTTAAACCATCATTGGATATCTGTTCTTGTAAATCATTCAATTCTATCTCAGCATCAGCGATTTGTTGCTCTATTGCTCTTAATTGTCTATTGGATCTCTGTAAATCATCAGATCTTACTCGAACCAGTTGTCCTAAATCGGCAGGATTTACATCAGGATCATCATCAGTCCCAGCGAGTACTCCTCGCTGAAGATTTAATCGTTCTAAAAGATCATATCCAGTTTGTCTTTGTGTTTCTGCCCTTTGCCTATTTAATTCAAGATCTCTGTTTCTTTCTTCATAAATATTTACTCTTGCCTCTAATTGTTCTAAAAATACTCTTTCATTTTGCAATATTTCTCCTATAGTTCCCCGATCTCTCGCTCTTGCGTATGAAAAAGCAAAAAACCCCCCAGCAAATCCCGTGAATATAGGTAATATATCTCTAAACATTTGTCTAAATGGTTCATATGATCTTTGTTGTGAATTAAAATGTTGTTCATATCTTTCAATATTTCTTTCTAAAGTATCTACAGGAATATCTGATCCTGTGATTGGATTTACTGGTTGTGTTTGTCCTTGTATGATAGGTGGTTCAAATTGGCCGCGATCAGGTAATATTTCTTCCGGAGGAAATAGACCTTCAGGTGGTATTATTTCAGGATCACTTATAGGAGGATCTGTGATTGATGGTTGTGGTGGTAATACTACAGGGGGACGATTAGGATCGGGTGCAGGTTCAGGAGGAGTATAAAATCCATTTTCAATTAATTGATTTATTATATCATCAGTAGGTATAACTAAAAGATTGGGAAATTCTTGATTATCCCAAGAATTAAATCCTTGTTGTGTCACAGTTGTCCCTCTTATAGTGCTTGTGATCACTTGTATAGGTTCACCACTGTATCTTGGTTCTCCTTCTGATAATACATGGTTCATAACAAATTGATACTGCAATGGTGTCAGATCTGATGGTCTTCCATTATTTTCTGCTCTAAATACTCTTTCTGCTTCTGCTCTTTGTGATATATCTTCTAACTCTAGTCTTGTCGCGAAATCTGGTTCATCAAATAAAGATGATAAATTATTTGCTAAATTGTTAGGATCATTATCTCCATCTTCTCCAGTCATATATCCTTGTGTGAATAAATTAATCTCTCTTTGTTGTGATTGTGTTATTTGTGCTGTAGGGACATTTCTTATATTATTTGGTTCTAATACAGTATATCCCGGTCCTGTATAAAAATATTTAGTCGGGGGATCTGTTTGTGTTCTTAAAATAGGTTGTCCGTAATAATTTAATGTATCACTATTATCTTGAATATATTGCCATTCTTCATCTGATAAACCCCTTGGTCTCCCATCATTATCAACTCGATATTGTTCCTCTTGATTAATATCATCAAATAATATGATTAATTTTTCTCTTATATTTACGGTTTGTGATAATCCCGGAAGTTCTTGTATACGATGTCTCATCTCATCTCTATCTTGATCATTTCTATTGCCTTGTAAATATTGTGTGATTATTTGTGATACTGCATCAACATTCTGCTGCGAAATATCATCAATTAATAAATGATCTTTTATGTCACTAATGTCTGGATCTTGAACTGTTATATCATCTACAATACTTTGTTCATAATCTAATTGTGCTCTTTGTCTTCTTGAGATCGGGTCAAAAGGTACGCCTGTTGGCAGATATAACCGTCTCGGTGTTCCATCTGTTTCCCTTACTCTTCTATCTTCTATGAATGTCCTACCTTGATCATCAATCATTATATTGACAGAGTTAAGATTAAATGCTGGTGATCCCATAGCATTTGTTTGATTTGCTATATATTCTATTTGGTTATTTTCTAAACCTGAAGGAACATTATTATGACCCAATCTATATTGATGCTCTGCTAATATCCCATTAATGATGTGTCTTCTTTGTGTATCACTATATCCTAAATCTTCTACAGATGTAATCATATCATTGATATCTGAACTATGAGTAAAATAATCACTTCTTATTTTATCAAGATCCGCCTGTGCTTGATCCCTTACTGCTTCTTCATCAGGTTCTACGATAGTGCTTTGATGTGAATCACCATTCCCAGATTGTAGTCGTGATGGTAAATCGAATGCATCAACTTCATCTCCCATTTGTATATATATTAATATAAAATATATTTTTTTTTTATATTCTATTGTATAAATATATGCCACCAGTTCTACTTTTAAAAAATGATAAAAATTTCTATGGTAAATTAAAACCTACAGGGTTTAGCGGGGAAAACTTGTTAGAGCATCCTGCCCCTCCTCCTAATCCAATGTCAAATGTTAGTTTAACAAATCCCATTCAAAGACAAAATGCTATAGAAAGAATAGAAAAAGATTTATCTACTCCTAATAATTTAAAATCAAGTGAGAATCCGACAATACAAGCAGAACTCGGAGGGAAAGATATAGAAAAATTAAAAAATAGTGATGATATCGGTTCCCGTTTTGTTAAGTTCTTACAGACGCCTCTCATCGAAACAAGTAAAGAAGCAGAAGCACAACAAAAAAAAGAGAAGTTCAAAGAATCGGATTATCTAATGATAATTTAGAAGAAAATCAAATACGTCCTGTAGGTGAACTACCACTAAAGGTGGCAGAACAAGGAGGCGAACTTATCGAACGAGGTTTTGCTTTTCTTGAAAATAAAGCAATGAATATAATATTATTAATTGGTGGTATATATATAGCATCTCAATTTGCTGGAGCAGTAGGATCTAATATTGGTAAACCTAAAAAATCAGAATAATTAAAGTTAAATATTAATATTAAATTAAATTTTATTTTTTTTTTCTAATACATTATATAAAATGTCTAATCCTCAATTGATCCATCGTGCCAATGAGAACTCTTCCCTTTACAATACCATTAAAGCAAGAAACAGTAAACAGAATGTATATGATTATGCCACACAGGGGGAATCGAATATCTGCCCTGTTGCCAGATCTAAAATTGTAGTTAATCCTACAACTTCTATGAATGCTGATGGTAATCAAACTGTTAAATTTCAATTGCCGAACTTCGGATTACTTGAAGATATGTATTTACAAACTAAATTTAATCAAGGTGATACTAATGATGATTCTGGTGCTAAAGATTGTTTTCTTACAGATATGGCAGGTGCTTTTGCCTTTACTCGAGTAAGAATCACATACCAAGGTAATACTCTATGGGAATGCACTCCTGAATGGGCGGTTGTTTCTCAATACACTCGTGCTACTAAAGAAAAATCACTTTTACTTGACAATATGCTTGGATCTGCTATTGTAGGCGCTTCTGCTGATGCTGAAGCGAGTATTGAAGGCAGAAAAGCGATGGCATCTGTATTTGGAGGTCAAACTCTATCTTGCCCCTTAAAAGCATGGTTCACGGAATCACTTGGTAAAGCGTGGGATTTATATTCTCTATCGTCAAATGCTTTCGTTGAAGTTGATTATCGCGCTATCCTTGATTTACATGGAAAAGCAGAAACTCCTGCCGACCGTATAACCTACAATGACGCACAACTCCTTTGTTATGTCGCTGAACTTGGTGGGAACGAACTCGCTTCTTATCAGGCAAGAAACTATGCGCCAGGATCGGTATCCAGTCAAATCGGTTTTACTACTACTTTATTTAGTGAAAGCATCGCTGCTGCCAATCTCGTACAGACCACCGATTCAAGCACTCTTGGTAATAAAATTAAAGTTCAATCTATCAGTGGTCTTGTCCGCAGATTATATGTATTTGCTACAGATGATACAGATCGTGCTCACACTACTGCTAAAGCATATATGAAGACTGTAGATTTAGCAGAAGTCGTTTTCAGTGCTAATAATCAAACTATTTATGAACTTAAAAATTGCGGATGTGGTGTAGATAATGTTTCTAACTCTCTTACCGCTGGTGCTGGATACCAGACCGATTATGCTGTAGAATGTATGAGAAATAATCTCCCTATGGCGTGTAATACTGCTGTAGGAAGTGATACATATAAATTATATGATCCTGCTGTAGATAAAACTTTCGGCACTACCAGTGGTGATGAGTTTTCTCCATCTCACGTCAAGGTCATTAACTTTGGATACAATCCTGATGATGTTGGTTCTGCTGATGGATCTCTCAGTTTCTCTCAATTGGGTAATCCTGAAATTTCTGTTAAATTTAGTGCTGGTGCAAATGGTTCGAATGATCACACTGTCCATGTAGTTGCTGAGGTTCTTGTAATCAATACATACAATACATCAAGCACGGGGCAAATTAATTTCAAAATGATTACTGAATAAATAATTTAATATAGAAATAATATTTAATATTTTTTTATAGTTATATAATATAATATGACATTACTAACATTTTCCTTTACTGGTGAAAACACAACAGGATCAGCAACATTCACAATTGCTAAAGAATACAAATTTAAAAATATATATCTTGAAGATGTAAAATATTATATAGCATCTGAAACTTTAGAAGAACCTATCGCAAAAGCGACGGCGAACTCTGGTCTTGGCAGTATTGATACAACTATTTTATCACCTTTAGCAATAAAATTCGATTTTTTAGATAATAAAGATGCTGCATTATATATGTTATCAGATGGAACCAGCACTATGGAAACGCCAGCGATCGCGGCAAACGAGCAAATTAATATCACGGGATTAATTCCAATCGGACGCGCTAACAAGGTAGGAAGCACTCCATCCGCAATGAGTAGCACTATGTCGCATTCATATCCTTATAAATTAATATCTGGAAGACCTCAAACTTGGACGACTTCCAAAACTGTCACCATTGATTTATACTATCGTGATGTAGGCACAGATGGTATCGTAAAAGATTGGGCGCTGATCTCATCTGGTCCCACTCACAACTTTGGTGATATCTGTTCAATCGATATCACAATAAGATTAGAATAATATAAAAATAAATTATATATATAATCACAAATGACTAAAATGAGCGATTTTACTATGGAAGAATTAATGTTATTTATTATTGGTGTCACTGGTGCTATGGGTGGTTTAATGCTGACTTTACAAAAATCTAAATGTGAATCAATATGCTGGGGAATGTGTAAGCGTAATGTCGATGCTGTCATTCAAGAAGAAAAATTACAAATGACAGGTCATACAGGTGGCACACCGAGGAAACCTTATTTAATAAAAGAAGGTAAAGAATTAAATTTAGAACCTGAGACAGAAAATTAATTTTGACTTTTTTTGATATTATGTAAAAAAAAGTAAAATATCAAGTTAAATACATATTTATTTTTTAATATTTATAATCATATAAAATGTTAGACTCGCAAACCCTTATAGATGCTATCCTTCGTGGAATGATGATCTCCGCCGTAAATCGTGCCGTCTTTGAAAGCAAACCTGTGTTTAGCATGGGAACCGTAAATCAAGGTCTTCGCCTTGGTGCCTCATCTGTCGCCTACGACGTAGCGGTGAGACCAGCAGTAAAATCCGTACTTCCTCAGATTCCGTTACCGAATGGTTCTAAATAAATTTGATTTAAAAATATTTTTATAGTTAATATTGATATGGATATTAATAATTTTAATGATTATCTTATATATAAAGATGGTCGTGTTTATAGTAAAAAATATAAAAGATTCTTAAAAGGATGGATTGATGGAAAAGGTTATCAATTAGTAGATTTACAAAAAAATAATAATAGAGTTCATAGATTAGTAGCAGAGCATTATATTCCTAATCCTAATCAATATCCTTGTGTGGATCATATTGATAGAAATAAACTAAATAATAATCTTGAAAATTTAAGATGGGTTAATAATAAAATGAATAATGATAATAAAGGATTTTATAAAAATAATAAATTAGGTCATAAAAATATATGTATTCAGAAAGGATATTTCAGATTTAAAAAAACATACAACAAAAAAGAATATATTAAAATATTTAAATCATTGACAGATGCTTTGTGTTATAAGTATATATTCTTATTAAAAATAAAATCTAACATTATATAAATGAATAAATTAGTAGAATTTGATTTTAATGATCTCCCTCCAAATCCGTCAATAGTACTGGCGGGCAAAAGAAGATCAGGTAAAAATGTTTTATGTAAAGATTTAGCATATAATTATTTTAGAGGAAAAGTAAAAAATGTATTTGTATTTAGTCCTACAAGTGAGATTGCCATAAATGGTTATGATTATGTTCCTTTTGAATTTAGATACACAGAAGTGGATATAGATGTAATCGATCGAATAATGAAAAGACAAGAATATTTAATTAGAAATAATCCTAAAGGAGATTATAGAATACTTATTTTAATTGATGATATAATATCTTCTAATGATGCAAAACAGCAGAAAGTCATTGATAGACTTTTTATATCTGCACGGCATTTTCAAATATCATTAATAGTATCATATCAATATATAAAAAAAGATTTTTCACCAGTTCAGAGAGATAATGTAGATGTAATATTTTGTTTTCAGCAGAGTAATTTTGATAATAAAGATGCTTTAAATAAACAATATTTATCTGTAAATGAAGATAAAAAAATAGGAATGGAATTAATAAATACATATGCCGTTGATTATCAAACATTAGTCATATTAAATACTACAAACTCAAGTAATTATGAAGATTTTTGTTTTTATTATAAGGCGGATATTATAGAAAAAAAATTCAAATTGGGAAAAGAATATGAATAATTATATTTAATATCATAATATGACAACTTTCGGATTGAATAACCTTAAAGAATCCAAATTATATGATAAAGATATTATTCGTAAAGATGGAGAAAGTAAAGAAGAATGGATATCACGGATGAATAAATGGTCGGGACAATATAGAAGAGAATATGGAAAACTTTATTATCGTATATTTGTAAAACAAGTATATAAAAAAGAAGATTTAGATTTATATATAATAATGACAAATAAACCATCAGGACAAAGAGTTAATTGCAATGATACTTCAAGACCTAAAAGAATAGTTAGAAAAAACAATTTTCAAAAAGGATTGAAGATAGAGAATAAACATATCAGAATAGACTTCTCATAATAGTAAAATAAATTTGAGATATAATTTAATCAAATAGTAAAATAAATTTGAGATATAATTTGAAGAATATAAAAAATATAAAATGGATCCACTTCATAAACGTATGCTTGTGCTATTTGAGGAAAAATACAATAATAAACCTGATGTTTTGAAATTATTCAATACTTCATTAAATAATAATCTAACATTAAGAAAAGAAATGAAATATATGAAAGAGGTTATACATCTGCATGAAAATGATGAAGCACCTTCAGGTTTAAGATTAAAATATAAATCTTTAAAATTGAAATTCAAAAAATTAACAGAAGAAAATAATCAACTACAAAATCAATTCGATCGAGCACAAGAACAATTTAATAATACTTTAAAACAATATGAAACAAGAATTACAGAATTAAATAGAGAAAATCACGATTTAT